>Ga0187888_1000044_pt1 | contig 122001 bp, 110 predicted proteins | sample June2016WEW_7_40_FD_132987 | JGI IMG/M metagenome (GOLD analysis project Ga0187888, IMG submission 132987) | Peatland microbial communities from SPRUCE experiment site at the Marcell Experimental Forest, Minnesota, USA - June2016WEW_7_40 | ecosystem: Environmental > Terrestrial > Soil >...
ACGCCTCAGGGCCAGGGCAAGCTTGCCCTGGCCCTGAAGACAAAAACAAAAACCTTCCTGAGAAGGAAAAACTGTCAGGTATGTGCCCGGTCTGAAATGTCAGGTATGTCCCCGGCCGCACAAGTGGTTAGTGGTTAGTGGTTAGTGGTCAGTGATCAGTGATCAGTGGTCAGTGATCAGTGATCAGTGGTCAGCGATCACTGGACAGCGATCGGTGGAAAGACCGCGGGTCGTGGATGGCTGAAAGCCTTTTGCTGGTAGGGGGGAGTCTTTTTGACGGCTTCCCGGATCGGTCTTAGCTCCAGCAACTCCTCCACGACATAACCGCCAATTGTCCCATCTGAGAACGTCACAATCAGGCCGTCCTCGCCGTCTTTTTCAACCTCAAGGATGTGAATTTCGCCAGCCATGGAGGAGAATGTATGCCGCTTCCTGGCTGGCGTCTGGTCTATATTGCTCACACCCAAAGGCAGGGATCAGGAAGGCAGGGATCAGGGATCTGGGATCAGGGATCAGAAAGACAGGGGACGAGGGAACGAGAAGGCAGGGAGTGGGGAGTAGCCAGTAGGGAGTAGAAAAGCAGGGAGCGAGGGAGCAGAAACAAAGGGACCAAGAGAACAAGGGAGCAAGGCAGCAAGGGAACGAGGGAACAGACACAGAGGGACGGAGGGAACATGGGACCAAGGAGCAAGAAGACCGCAGCGGGCGGATCATTTCCTGGCGCTTTCGCTGGACCTGGCTGCGGAGGGTTTGGGTCGCGGGAAGGCCTTGGATCCTATGGGTATATTCGGAAGATTCTCAAGGATGAAGGCAACGGCTTTGGAGAGCGAGGTGCGATGCTCGGCGGCCCAGACACGCGCGGCATCGTAGCCCTGATTGGAGATGGCGACGGTGATGTTCTTCACGGGATCTACCTCTTTTTTTTGTCTTCTGATTTCCGGGTGCGCTTCGCGGTGGAATCGGTGAGACCGGATGCATCCGGCAAGTTCCGCTCCACGTTCGCGGCGGCGAGAGCGACCTGTGCGGCATAGAGGAGCTTGCCGCCGTCTTTTTCTGAAATTGCGCCGAGCAGAATGCCCTGCGCGACACAGGCGATGAAGTCGCGGCAGCTAGCGCGGGTGGAGAGCGGGGGCATGGCGGCGCGATAGACCTCGGCGGCGTTGAAGGCTGCGATGACTTCGGATTTGCCGGCGTCCACCGTGGCGCGGAAGGCTTTTTTCCAGGCTTTGCAACAGTGCGCTACGGCCGGATTGGCAAAGGAGGGGTTCGATTTATCGACCGCGTCAGCGGTCACGCTGGTTGATTGCACGGATGAGTACATAAGAATGTTTCTCCCTTTGAAGGCGGAACGGTACGGCGCGGCGTGGTTGAGGCCGGCGCGGATGCGTGCCTGGATTTGGAGCTTTTCTTGATTGTGCGCCGAAAGGGGGAAATTATCGGCAAGGTTGGGGAAAGTTTTGCGGCGTGTTTTCAGCGGGTTACGGGGAAAGTTAAAGGGAGGGGGCTTGCGGGGGCGGGGGTCAGCGCGATGGGAGGAGCAGGGACCAGGGACTAGGTCCCGCAGTCCCTTGCTCCCTCGCTCCCTCGTTCCCTAGAATCAAGAAATGTTCACCGGCATCATCGAGCAGACCGGTACCCTCGTCAGCCTCACCGATCGCGGTGGCGTTCGTCGCATCACCGTCAAGGCGCCCGGCATCGCCTCCCGGCTGCGCGAAGGCGACTCGCTCGGTGTCTCCGGTGTCTGCCTGACGGCCCTCGATCCCGACCCCACCTACTTCCACGCCGACCTCGCCCAGGAAACCCTCGACCGCACCTCTCTCGGCTCTCTCGCTCCCGGCGCCAGCGTCAATCTCGAGCTGCCCACCGCCGCCGGTAGCCCCCTCGGTGGCCACATCGTTCAGGGCCACGTCGACGGCACAGGCGTCCTCACCGCGCTCGACCCCGTCATCCCCGCATCAAGCCCGCAATTCCACCGTGAGACAACCGACTGGACCCTCAAAGTTCGCGTCCCCGAGAACCTCCGCCAGTGGATGGTCCACAAAGGCTCAGTCGCCGTCGAAGGCATCAGCCTCACCATCGCCTCCTTCGATGGTGAAGAGATCGCCATCGCAATCCTGCCCCTCACCTACTGGCGCACCAATCTGCATACGCTCGCCATTGGCGCACTCGTCAACATCGAGGCCGATGTGTTAGTCAAGCTCGCCGCCATGCAGATGCAATCCGCGAAAAAACCGGATTTCGACCTGACGCCAGCCTGGCTCGTCGCCAACGGTTACTGACCCATGATTGGCGTTCGGGAGACCGGCGTTCTGGCAAAATTTCCTTTTCAACACCGCATCCGGAGTGTATCGTGAATCACTGTCCGACTCGGAGCCCCGAGGAGGAATCCCCAAAAGGAATCCCCAGGAGGTAAGAAAATGGCACAAACCGCTGCGAAAGTTGAGAGCAAAACCTTCAACACACCCGACGAAGTGCGCCGATTTGAAAAGGGCAAACTAGAACTCGTTAACGTCGCCGGCGCCTCAGTAGGCCGCGCGACCTTTGAGCCCGGGTGGAAATGGTCCACTTGCGTCAAGCCCATTGCAAAAACCGCGAGCTGCGCCGCTGCTCACTTCGGCTATCAGCTATCGGGCACCATGGTCACCCGGATGGACGATGGGACGGAAACCACCTCAAGGGCCGGCGATGTTCTCTGCATCCCGCCCGGACATGATGCCTGGGTGGTCGACAACGAGACGGTTGTCATTCTCGATTTTCAGGGCATGGCGAATTACGCGAAAGGTAAATAGACGCGAACTCGTTGCGATTCGACGCGAGAGCGGCAAGTCTGAACTTCAGACTTGCCGCACGTTACTGGCCCGCCCCGGCGGCAGAATTTCCGGTGGCGCCACCTCGATCCAGCGCGCCTTCTTCGACTCCGGCCTGCATTCCGCCCACAATGCGTAGATCTCCTTCTTCGACACACCCCATGTCTCCACCAGAACCGCGCTTCCCCCATCCGCTCCGGTGTAGCGCTCGCGGCACCACAGGACAAACGGCTCATATCGCCGTCCCTTGCGCATCGTGAACCAGTCGATGATTTCGTGAGGCGATTCGCCGTAGACATTCTCAGGCGTCCACCAGAACCGGACCGGGCCTTTCGCCGAGAACTTCTCCTCGATGCAGGTGCCTCCGGATTCGCGCATCGCGCGCACGAACTCCGTCCACCCGATGAACCTTCCTTGCGATTTCATGAGCGACTTCAGCGCCTGTTCACGGTGTTGCTGCTTCCATCGCAGAACAAAGCCAAATGGAATCGCAAAACAAGCGCCAACAAACAGGAAAGGAATCAACAAGACCCCAAGGATCGCTCCGAAGAATGCGGACCCTTGTTTCTGCTCCCGCGGGCTTTCTATTCCCTGCATCTGCATCATTGCCGCCCGCATCCCTCCCCGCATCCTTTATTGTTTCGTGGCGAGTTTCGGCGGAGCCATCACATAATCGTCGCCCACTCGCGCCAATATCTGCGCTCGCCGGTCCGTCAGCAGCTTCAGCCGCTTCGTCACTGCGATAAATTCCTTCTTCTGGTCCACCGTCAGCGCTTGATTCCCCTGCTCCGGCGCAACGCTCTTTGATCCTGCCGCTCCCTCGCCGCTTGGCCCGCCCACTGGCGCGGCTGCTTGCGTTGTGCTCAAACCCGCCAGCCTGTTCAGCGCATCCAGCTGCGCCTCCAGCACCGGGATCTCCCGGTCGATCAGCACCGGCTTGATCAACGGCTTCTTCTCGCGTCCTGCCGCCAGCTCGTTTCGGTTGTTGTCCTCCCACACCGGCAAAACGCCCACATGCCCCAGCTCCACGCGAACTCCCGCCGGTCCATAATCCCTCTTCACAGCCGAGAACAACCCGATCATCTCGTCCCGCGGCTCGCCATTCGAGTCCGGATTCAGCCCATCCACATAGCTGCGCGACTGGTTCGACAAGAAATTCCCCATCGAGTAAAAAATCACCGTGTCGCGCCCATCCTGCGTCTGGTAGGTCTCAATCGGCTGCAGCGCGTGCGGATGCCCACCCACAATCACCGTCGCTCCCGCTTCCATCATCTTGTGCGCCAGGTCCATGTCCTCCGGCCGCGGCGCCGTCGCGTACTCAATCCCCCAGTGCACGCTTACCACCAGCAGATCGCACTTCGCCTTCGCCGCCTTCACTGCCGCCAGAACCGTCGCCTCATCCGCTCCCGGCGCGCCGTTCGCCTCGCCCGGATACGGATAGAAATTCACATGCGGCTGGTCGTCCTTGTCCGGATTCCGGTTTCCATTCAGCCACCTCGTCATCCCCAGCCAGCCCACCTTGATCCCGTTCGCCTCCGTAATCACCGGCTGCCACGCTGTTGCCGCGTTGTCTGACGTTCCTGCAAACAGCACCCCTGCCTCTGTCAGGTGCTGGCGGCTTTCGGTAAACCCAGCCCATCCCTGGTCCATCACATGGTTGTTCGCAAACGACACAATCTTGATCCCGCTCGCCTTCAACGCCTCCGGCAGTTCCACCGGCGCGTCAAACAGGAACGCCTTTGTCCCGTGCGAGTGCGTCGGCGCCTCCGGCGTCTCCAGGTTCACAAATCCAAAATCCGCGCCCTCAAACACGTCCGCCACATCGCTGAGCAGCGCCGCCCACCCCGGCTCACCGTCGCCCGCCGCCGCCGCGGCCGCCTTCACCGCCTCATGCGGAATCACGTCCCCCGCCACGGCAAAACTCACCTGCGCCAGATCGTGCGGATACGGCGTGACCACCGCGGCTGCGCTATGGCTCGATCGAAGTGCGATAAGCAAAGCCGCGCCTGCAGCTACGACAACGCAAAACACGGCCAGCATCCGCCAGCGTCTGCGCAAAACGCTGCCCATCTCTTGCGCGAACTCCTTCATCGCCCGCTCCAACCCATGCCAATCCATGGCCTGCCCTACCCTCACACTTGCCTTCTCAAGCCCGGCCTGTCTCACCATACAGAACCGGGATTGGTCCCAGCATACAGGCACCGTTCCTCGCCCGGCCTCAAAACCGCCGCACCCGTATCCGGTTTGTCTACCTCCCGCGAACGTCCGGCCCATCCCGCTCGTCTATCTTGAGGTTAAGACTGTTACCCTTGATCTGGAGCATTCCTTCGAGGATTCCCGGCTGCGCCCTGGGTGTGCAACCGGCAAGCGCGACCATGACAGAATTCGTCATCAAGCTGGCCGATGAGCGTGGCCACGTGCAGGAGCAGGTTCAGAGCGCGGCTACGGCCGAAGAGCTGCGCGCCCGTTTCTCCCATGCCGGCTACCATGTCTTTTCTGTCCGCGCGCGCGGCAGCATTGGCCTCGGCCGCCGCAAAATCAAGCTCGAGCCGTTCCTCATCTTCAACCAGCAATTCCTCACCCTCATCCGCGCCGGTCTGCCCATCCTCGGCTCCATTCAGATGCTAGGCAAAATCCAGAAACAAGCCGCCTTCTCCAGCCAGTTGGACGACGTCGCCGCTCGCGTCAAGCGTGGCGAGGCGCTCTCGGCGGCCTTCGAAGCGCAGAGCGGCTTTCCCGTCATGTACACCACCACGCTCCTCGCCGGCGAGCGCTCCGGCAATCTCACTGAAGTCCTCGACCGCTACGTCAACTTCCAGAAAGTCGCCCTCACCCTGCGCAAGAAGCTCGTCGGTTCCCTCATCTATCCCTGCGTGCTGCTCGTACTCGTCTTTGCTCTGCTCACTTTCATGTTCACGGTCGTCATTCCTCAGTTCGCCAAGCTCTACGACCAGCTCGGCAGCAAGCTCCCCGCCCTCACCGTCGACCTGTTGAATTTCGGCAAATGGATGCAGCACAACATCCCCTGGCTCGCGCTCGGCGCTCTCATCGCCGGCGGCGCCTTCTATCGCTTTGCCATCACTGAGCGTGGCCGCGATTTTGTCGATGGCGTTCGCGTCAAGATGCCGGTCTTTGGCAAAATCTGGCTCAAATATCAGGTCGCTCTCTTCGCGCGCACGCTCTCCACGCTGCTCACTGGCGGCCTGCCGCTCGTTCCCTCGCTTGAAACCGCTTCGCGCTCCATCTCCTCGCGCCGCGTCTCCAAGGCCATCGAGGCCTCCATCACCACCGTGCGCGAGGGCAAAAGCCTGGCCGATTCCCTCACCAAAACCGGCGTCTTCCCCGATCTCGCCGCGGAGATGATCGCCGTCGGCGAGCAAACCGGCGCGCTGCCGCAAATGCTCAACTCCGTCGCCGAGTTCTTTGAGGAGGACGTCGCCACCGCCCTTGCTGCCGCGCTCGCGCTCATTGAACCCGCCATCCTCGTCATCATGGGCGTTGTCGTCGTCTTCATTCTCGTTTCCCTCTACCTGCCCATCTTTTCGCTTGGGCAGACCACTGGGATGTAACTGCTCGAACTTCAGGAGGATTGTCTCCATGGCCGAAACCAACGTCGTCACGCTCCCCGCTCCCGGCAGCCCCGATTTGCGAGTCGACGAGCGCGCCAACGCCGAAGCCCTCGCCAGGCGCTACCACGCCGAGTTTGTCGACCTCAAGAACTTCAAAATTCAGCACGAGCTCCTGCGCACCGTCCCCGTCGAGCTCATGTTCCGCTACAACTTCGTCCCCATCGAGCTCACCCCCGACACGCTCATCATCGCCGTCAGCGACCCCTCGCGCCTCATGGTCCTCGACGAGATCGCCGGCCTTCTCGGCGCGCGCATCACTGCCCGCGTCGCCACGCTCTCGCAAATCACCGACCTCCTCAAGAAAACCGAGCAGTCGCAGCGCGTTCTCGACGAAGCCAGCGAAGGCCTCACCTTCGACGTGCTCACCGGCGACGAAAACTCCGACGAAAACATCTCCATCGAGAAGCTCACCAGCGACGCGGAAGACATCAGCCCCATCATTCGCCTCGTCGACACCACCATCTTCACCGCTCTCGAGCGCCGCGCCTCCGACATTCACATCGAAAGCTACGATGACTCCGTCCACGTCAAGTACCGCATCGACGGCGTCCTTCAGGAAGCCATGGCGCCCATCGCCCGCGAGCACCACGGCACCATCCTCGGCCGCATCAAGATCATGAGCGAGCTCGACATCGCCGAAAAACGCGTCCCGCAGGACGGCCGCTTTCGCGTTCGCTACAAGAACCGCCTCATCGACTTCCGCGTCTCCATCATGCCCACGATCTACGGCGAAAATGCCGTCCTCCGCGTCCTCGACAAAGAGTCGATGAGCGAGAAATTCAAGAACCTCACCCTCGACGTCGTGGGCTTCGCCGAGGAAGATCTCCGCCGCTTCCGCCGCTACATTCGCGAGCCTTACGGCATGGTGCTCGTCACCGGGCCCACCGGCTCCGGCAAAACCACCACCCTCTACGCCGCCTTAAACGAAATCAAGAGCGACGAAGACAAGATCATCACGATCGAAGACCCCGTCGAGTACCAGATTCGCGGCATCACGCAGATTCCCGTCAACGAGAAAAAGGGCCTCACCTTCGCCCGCGGCCTGCGCTCCATCCTCCGCCACGACCCCGACAAAATCCTCGTCGGCGAAATCCGCGACCAGGAGACCGCGCAGATCGCCATCAACTCCGCGCTCACCGGCCACCTCGTCTTCACCACCGTCCACGCCAACAATGTCGTCGACGTCCTCGGCCGCTTCCTCAACATGGGCGTCGAAGCCTACAACTTCGTCTCCGCGCTCAACTGCATCCTCGCCCAGCGCCTCGTGCGCACCGTCTGCGAGTACTGCGGCCACACCGTTCATTACGACGATGAGACTCTGCTCGCGAGCGGCATGGACCCCGCCGAGTGGCGCGACTTCGACTTCCGCGAGGGCTCCGGCTGCATGGAGTGCGGCGGCACCGGCTACCGTGGCCGCACCGCCATCCACGAGTTGCTCGACTTGACCGACACGGTCCGCGAAATCATTCTCGCCAAAAAACCCACCTCCGAGATTCGCAGGCAAGCGCAAAAGGAGGGCATGGGTTTTCTCCGCGAGTCCGCCATCGAGCGCGTCCGCCGCGGCATCACTACACTCAAGGAGATCAACAAGGTTACATTTATTGAGGCTTCACGCTAGTGCCACAGATGTTCAGCAAAATTCGCGCCACCCCGCAGCCCGCCGGCCGTCCGCCGGTCGCCGTTGAAATCTCGCCTGAAGGCGTGCTCGCCGCGGCACGTCCCGCCGCCCGCGCCCGGCGCGGCGCATCCGAGTCGGCACACGCCCACGTCTACGCATTCGTGCCCTTACCCCCAGGCGCGATCGTTCCCGGCATTGAAGAGCCCAACCTGCGCGCGCCCGAAGCCGTAATCGCCGCCATCCGTTCCGCCCTCGATGACGTCTCTCCCCGCACCCGCGCCGTCACCGTCGTCCTTCCCGACACCATCGTCCGCGTCTTCGTCCTCGACTTTGATTCGATCCCCGCCAAAGCCGCCGAGGCCCTCCCCGTCGTGCGCTTCCGTCTGCGCAAAATGGTCCCTTTCGAAGTCGAGCACGCCGGAGTCAGCTATCAGTTGTTGTCGCAGACCGAATCGGAATGTAAAGTGCTCGCCGCCGTCATGCCCGGTCCCATTCTCGCCGAGTACGAGTCCGCTGTTCGCGCCGCCGGTTACGAGCCTGGAGCCGTCCTCTCCTCTTCGCTCGCCGCGCTCGAAGCCCTCGACTCCATGGAAGCCATCATGGCCGCCAACCTCAGCGCCCACGCCATCACCACCTCCATCGCCAATGGCCAGGAGCTGCTCCTCTACCGCACCCTCGACCTTCCCGATGATTCTGCGCAGCGTGTCGCCGAAATTCAACGCAGCATCGCCGTCGCTGCCGCCTACTTTGAAGACAAGCTCGGCTCGCGGCCTCGCACGCTCTACTACGCTGGCGTTCAGGACGCCGCCGAATTCGCGGCCTCCATCGGCGATCCCGATCTCTCCGTCGTCGAATGGGCCTCGCGTCCCGAAGAAGGCGCCATGACCGCGCTTCCTCAAGTCTGTTTTGCCGGCGTCGCAGGCGCGCTGGCCGGAGCGAGCTGACGCATGCGCATCACCCTCAATCTCGCCTCCCGCCCTTACGCCAATATTGGACCGGCGCTCAAGCGTCTGCGCATCGCCATGGCGGCGCTCGCCCTGCTCTGTCTCCTCTTCTTCCTGGGCCTCCATCTCTTCGACCGCCAGGCTCATGATGCGCGCGCCCGCGAGCACTCTCTCGACAGCGAGATCGCCCGCGTCCAGGCCGAGCGCGCGGCAGCCGAGGCCATGATGCACCACCCTGACAATGCTCAGGTCCTCGTCCAGGCTGAAGCTCTCAATCGGCTCTTCGACGAGAAAGCCTTTTCCTGGACCCTTGCCATGGAAGCCATGGAGACCGTCCTCCCCGGCGGCGTGCAGGTCACTTCCATCGAGCCCATCCGCGCCGAAGACGGTCACATCACCGTGCATGTGCGCGTCGTCGGCCCCCGCGATCACGCCGACGAACTCGTCGCCAACCTCGAGCACTCCCGCCGATTCCTCCTGCCACGCATCGTTGGTGAGAGCGCCGAGTCCAGCAACAATCCCTCGCAGCGCCAGGAAGTCATCAGTATCTCCAACCGCTTCGATTTCGATCTGCTTGCCGACTACAACCCGCCAACATTGGCGGAAGAACATGTCGCAGCCAGGCCCGCGCATAAACCCTATTCGACCGTGCCCCTCGGCATCGCCAACCCCAATCGCTTGCACCCCGCTCCCGGAGTCCCTCAAGGCAGCGGCCGCCCACCCTACACAGACCCCAATCGCGGAGGTCCGCAATGAGCGCCGACGGATCATCCTCGTCTCTGCGTGAGCGCCTCGCCTCTCCGCTCACCTGGCACGTTGCCGGCTTCGCCGTTTTGCTCGTCCTCGCCATCGTCCTCGCCGTTCGCCTCGGCTTGGACTGGGCCGCCATGAACAGCAATTCCGGCAACGTCCTCGCCGGCAAGCAGATTCAGTTGAAGGCCCTTGAAATCCAAACCGCTCCTCTTCGCGGTCTCGATCAACGCGTCGAAAAATCCCGCCAGCAGATTGACGCCTTCTACAAAAAGCGCATCCCCTCCGATTATTCCGTCATCTCCGCCCGCATCGGCGCGTTGGCCGTCTCATCCTCGGTCCGCCTCTCGCGTGTGCAGTACGCGCAGGGCAAGCCTGGCTCCGCCCTCACTGAGATTTCCATGGACGCGGGCGTCAGCGGCGACTATTCGGCCATCATGCACTTCATCAACAGCCTTGAGCGCGATCAAATCTTCTTCATCATTCGCGGCATGTCGTTGACCGGCCAGCAGGGCGGCATCGTCAACCTTCGCCTTCGCGTCTCCACCTGGCTGCGTCCCGCCGACGCCGAGGCTAGCGGTCTGCCTATGGCTCCATCTCCCGGCGATGAATCTCCATCTGCCTCCGCGCCGGGCAAGGAGGGCGAGTAAACATGGCCCTCGCTCTTGGAACCGAAAACAAGCGCCAGGTGATCACGGCGAGCGTGCTCGCGGTCATCCTCGTGATTTGCGCCTTCGTGGTCTACCGCATGTTCTTTGGATCCTCTTCGCCGACCGAGTCTGGTCCCGCGCCCGTCGCGCCTGCGCTCGAAAACCCTCCCGCCCCAACCGGCGCATCGCCCGCCACATCCTCGGCCGCGGGCAACGAGGCGCAGCGGCTCAATAACGCAGGCATCGATCCCTCGCTCCACTTTGCCAAGCTGGCGCAGAGCGAAGGTATCGAATACTCGGGCACGGGTCGCAACATCTTCTCCGCCGAGTCGGCCCCGATCCCCATCCCAAAGCCACTCGTGTCGGCCCGCCCCAACGGCCCGGCCGCGGCCGCGCAAAACACCCCTCCGCCGCCGCCCAAGCCTCCGGCCATCGATCTCCGGTACTTCGGCTACTCTCAGGACGAGCACAAAGTGCTCAAGGCATTCTTCTCCCATGGCGACGACATCTTCATGGCAAAAACCGGCGACATCGTCGACCATCGTTACAAAGTAGGTTTGATCCGCCCACTGAACGTCGAAATCACTGACCTCGCCTACAACAACACCCAAACGATCCAAATTTCGCAGCCCTGATTGGCATCATGACTCCTACCTCTCCAATTCGCCGCGCCTTTCACTCTGAGTCTCCTGCCTCGTCCTCTTCGCGGCTTTGCGAAAAAGAGACGCGCGAAGGCGCGCCGGCAAAGAACGCTTCACATCGCCTTCGCAAAGCCATCCCCGCCTCCGAGCAGGGCTATGTCATGCTCATCGCCATCTTCCTCATGGCGCTCCTCGTCCTTTCGCTCGCCGTCGCCGCGCCCAAAATTGCCCGCTCCATCCAGCGCGACCGCGACCTCGAAACCTTTCATCGCGGCATGCAATATCGCCGCGCCATTCAGCTTTACTACCGAAAATTCCACGCCTATCCACCCAACGTCGAGGCGCTCATCAACACCAACGACATCCGCTTCCTGCGCAAGCGCTACAAGGATCCCATCACCGGCCAGGACGATTGGAAGCCGATCGCATTCGGCCAGAACAAAACCCCCACCGCCATGGGCTTCTTCGGCCAGCCGCTCGCCGGAAACGCGTCCACACTCGCCGGCATCGGCCCCAGCGGCGGAGGCGGCCTGCCGGGTACCCCGAATAATAATGGCAGCACATTCGGCGGCAGCCCATCTGGTTCCGGCTCGATATTCGGCTCATCGGACTCCGGCAACCCTCAATCGCCCTCCGCTGGCGCATCCGGTTCTACCGATAGCTCCGTCTCCCCGTCAGGCGGCGCAACCGGCGGCGACAACTCCGGCACAACCGGATCCACCGGCAGCATATTCTCGAGCGGCACTTCATCCACCGGCACAAGCTCCAACTCAGGCTCCGGTTCGGGCGCCCCAACCTTCGGCGGCGCGGGCATCATCGGCTTCTCTCCCGCCAGCGACAGGACCTCAATCCTGGTCTACAAGAAAAAGCAGCACTATAACGAGTGGGAGTTCACCTACGACCCGCTCTCCGACGTGAAAACCATCGGCGGCGGCAACACCGGCCTCATCGGCCAACCCGCCACCAACACCACCACTCCGATCGGAACCCCAACTTTCGGCAACCCGCCCACCGGCAGTCCCAATCCCACTCCTCCGCCGATGCCGCCTGACACCCCTGCCCCGCAATAGCCCTTCCCACTCCGCCCCACTGACACAAAAAAGGCCCGCCCTCTTCGGGCGAGCCTCTGATCGTTGGTTTCCTTGGTCCCTTGGTCCCCTCGGTGCCTGGTTTCCTTGGTCCCTTGTTCCCTGCTTTTCTTACACCTGGAACGACGAACCGCATCCACAGGTCGACTTCACCTGGGGGTTCTCGAATTTGAACCCCGCCGCTTCCAGCGTTTCCACGTAGTCCACCGTGCAGCCGTTCAGGTACATCAGGGAGGTCGCGTCCACGAAGACCTTCAAGTCCTCGAAATTGAACACTTTATCCATCATGCCGCCCTGGTTCTCAAAGGCCATCGAGTATTGGAACCCCGAGCAGCCTCCGCCCACCACGCCAATGCGCAGCCCGGCCGGCAACGGGTCCTGGGTAGCCATGATCTCGCGTACCTTGGCGATCGCTTGCGGCGTCAGCACAAGTGGCGCTTTCTTAACGGTTTCCTCGGTCGGTGCAACGGTTGTCGTGGCCATGAATTCTCCCTCGGTAACTTAGAGTTCTTGCTCTCTCTTCGTACTGTACCTTCCAGCGGAACCTTTCGACAAGCCCCACTTTGGGTACACATCCCATTAGATGCACCTCCGCCCCAATGGTCGCTGAACCACCTCCCGCTCGCCAGCCCCGTCTTCCCCGCCCCCATCTTCCACGCCAAATGACCCCGAAACCGCCGAATTAACCCAGGTGTTTCCCAAGTTCACCCAATCGGAGCTATGATGATCAACTATAAGGGGCCCCTCTGGCCGCGAGACCGCAGTTCCCTACGACCCCGCAGGTTCCTGGGACCGGAATTCGTTCGGAGGTGGAGTATGAGTTTTGTCCCAGTGATGTGGATCATCTGGTCCACGTTGGTCGTCTTCATGGCTGCGATGTACATCTATCGCTCAAGCCTTACCAAGAATGAGGAGGACCAGATCTTCCTCGACGACTCTTTCTCGCATGAGCAAGCGGAGCAGGCGGTCATCGCTTCAAAAGTAGCCAAGGTTGAGCCCATGGTGCGCATCGCCCGCTGGCTCGTCGTGGGCATGACCGTCGTCGTGATCGGGTACTACGTCCGCGATATCATGATGCAACTCCACATCATCCAATAGGACTGGCCTGACCCGGAACTGGCGAGACCGTCCTGGCCTGCGGGGCCTCTGCGGCCTCGCATATCCTGCCTTCGCTTTCGCAACGGCGTGCGCACATCAACCCGCCCGCTGTTGCATCCCATCCCGGTTTCAATCTCCCAAAACGTCAGAACTGATGCAGAATGTCGATGACGTAGTACACCACCACGATCACCGTCATAACTCCCATAATTCCCAGCGCCGTCATCTTCACCGGACGAATCTTGTTCACCCGAGCCAGAATGGCATCCTGCTCGGACTTCACATGACTTGATGAATCGGCCAGAAAAATCTGCGCCTCCTCATTCCTTCCCAATCTCGCCGCAAAAATGCTTACCCCGGCCATAAAGACCAACGACACACCCCACACTGCCCACATGATCGGAACGAATCCCATTCCATTCTCCAGGTACGAAGATTTCGCTCGGCCCACATCGTGCGCATCCGCAAATCCATTGCGGCCGCATCAACTGCGAACCTCACGTTCGTGATCATAGGGGCTAATAGCGGTGCACCCGGGTGACAGGAGTCACACTGCTCCCGCATACGTCCCACAATGAAAAAAGGATTCAGTACGCCTCGCAGCCGCAGCCGCTCTCTGCCTTCGCTTTTGCTTGTGCCTTTGCTTTTGTTTTTGCCTTCGTCTTTGCCTTTGTCTTTGCTTTTGTCTTTGCTTTTGCTCTTCCCTAGTCCCGTAGCCCCCTCGTCCCTTGTTCCCTTGTTCCCTTGGTCCCTGCCTCTCACACAAAAGGCCTGCCCTCCTCGGGCGAGCCTTTGCACTTGAATTTGTGTTTGCCTTTGTCTTTGCTTTTGCTCTTCTCTGTTCCCTACTCCCTATTCCCTATTCCCTGCCTTTACTCCACTTCCTGCCTCGCGCGATACCCGTCCCGCGCAATAATGTCGTACTTCAGCGGCTTGTGCTTCTCGTCCTGCATGCGCAGCGGCTGGCCTTCATCGTCCACCAGCTCCACGTGAATTTTGCGCCACGTCCCGTCCTGTTTGGCGTTCAACGGGTGATACACCAGCTCATACTTCGCCCGGATGTTCTCGTTGATCAACTTCACATCGTCGGGCAGCTCGCCGGTGAAGCGCGGCTCAAAATGCATCCCGCCCGTCATATCGGAAAATGTCTTCATCTGGTTCTCGGCCTGCAGGTAGGTCATGTCGCGCATCCCGCCCATCATTCCGCCCGTGCCCTCGGTCATCGCCAGCAGCATTCCGCCCGTCGAAATCGAGAAGATCGTGATGTCGTGTGACGCCTTCACCCGCTTCAGAATCTCGTCCAGCGTCAGCTTCGACATCGTATCCACGCCGGAAGCAATCAGCACGATGTACTTCTGCCCTTCGATCCGCGACAGCCGGTTCAGCGCCTCGTTCAGCGCATCAAAAATGTCGGTCTCCCGGAATGCCGCCGGCATGTACACTCCGTTGCCCAGAATGTTAATCCCATCCAGAATCTGTTTCTTGTCCTGCGTAAAGTCGCTCACGATGTGCGTATTCAGATCGAAGGTCATCATGGCCACGTAGTCCTGCGGCCGCAACTGCTGCGTAAACGCCCACGCCGAGTTCAGCATGTCCACTCTGAACATGTATCCTCGCGCCGCGTACTCGCACAACAGCAGCACCGTAATGGGCGCCTCCGTGCGCTTGAATCCTTCGATCTTCTGCTCCACGCCATCCTCATAAAGTCTGAAGTTCGAGGGCTTCAATCCGGGTACGAACTGGTGCGTCTTTTCGAGCAACACCCCCACGTCGACCGTCACCTCTGGAACCTCCACGCGCAGGCTCATGTTGGGCGCGCCCTCGGGATTCTTGAACTCTGGCCGCGCCGGCGCCGGCGGTGGAGTAGTGTCCGCGTTATCCGGCTTCTTGGGCAGAGCAATCGGTCCGTTGTCTCCGCTGGGCCCGCCTGCGTCCGGCGCCTGCTGGTCTGCTGGCGGCTGTTGCGCTGCCGCTGGCTGGCTCTGGCTCGGCGCCTGGCTCTGACCACGCCCCGCTTGCGCAACCGCCACCGTCAAAAGTGCCAGAAACAGCAATCCCGCCAAACTTCGCCCAAAAACCCGTGTCTTCAAATCCGCCTTCAACATATCAACCTCTTGTGCTCACCAGCATACGCGATCTGCTTCGCTCCCTTGCTCCCTCGCTAACCCCGCCAACTCCGCTAGCTCCGCTAACACCGCTCTCTTGCCGTACTCTAATAGACGTGGAAACTCGCCCGAAGGGAACCAACGGCCTCCCCACTCTCGCCCTGCTCGCCAGCTTGACGTTGGCCTTAACCTCCTCCGCCTTCCTGCCGGCGCAATCTTCACCCGCTCCAGCCGAGCCTCCTTCCGGCTCAAGGCAAACCCCTAGCCCAACCTCCGCCCCGCCAACCAATCCCGGCTTCTTTCCCCTCAGCCAGGTTCGCCCCGGCATGACCGGCACTGCCTGGACGGTTTTCCAAGGCTCAACCCCCGAACCCATGCGGGTAGAAATTCTCGGCGTCCTGCGCGGCGCGCGCGGCCCTGGCCAGGACCTCATCCTCGCCCAGCTCCACGGCGACAAGCCCGAATACACCGGCGTCGTCGAAGGCATGAGCGGAAGTCCCGTCTACATCGACGGCAAGCTGGCCGGTTCACTCTCCTACCGCATCGGCCAATTCACCAAGGATCCTATCGCCGGCATCACGCCCATCGAGCAGATGCTCGAAGTTCGCGACATTCCCGTCCGCGATCTCCCCTCCGATCTTTCTGTCGCCGGCGCGCAAACCGCCCCGCCCGCTCCAAGCTCATCTCTCGACGCCGCCAACTCCGCCGCAAATAAGAACCCGCTCGCCCCTGGCGACATGAATTTCCAGTCCGCCGCGACGTTTCAACCTTTGGATACTCCACTCGTCATGAGCGGATTCCTTCCCGAAGCGATCCGCTTCTGGCAGCAGCAAACCGCAGGAACCTCCCTCGAGCCCGTTGCCGCCGGCGGCTCGCTCGCCGGAATATCTGCTTCGTCCGCCCCATTAGCCTCGAACCCTGACCCCGAAGTCCCCGTTCATCCCGCGCTCGTGCCCGGCTCCGCCGTCAGCATGCAATTCATTCGCGGCGACCTCGAAGTCGCCGCCACCTGCACGGTCACCTGGGTCGATCCAAAGCAACTCCTCGCCTGCGGCCACCCCGTCCTCGGCGCCGGCCCCGTCTCCCTCCCCATGACCACTGCCGACGTCGTCACTACCCTCGCTTCGCCGCTCAATTCCTTCAAGATCGTCAACACAGGCGTCACCGTCGGCGCCTTCACTCAGGACCGCGAGTCCGCCATTCGCGGCGTGCTCGGCGCTCAGGCCCATATGATCCCCCTCCATCTCTCCGTCGATTCCCCGGAGGGTCCGCGCAAGGTCAGCGTTGAGATTCTAGACTTGCCTTCCCTCACGCCCACCGCCGTCCAGGTAGTCCTCTACCAGTCGCTCCTCGAATCGAACCAAAGCTCCGAAGCCCTCAGCTACCACGTCACCGGCGCCATCGATGTCGCCGGCTTTCCAACCATCCCGCTCGATCTCTGGGCGCCCTCCGGCCAGCAGACCCCCGCATCCATGATGGCCGCTCTCCTCGCTGGCAACCAATTTACCCGCCTCTATTTGAACGGCGCGCGCCAAGGCGTCATCCGCTTCATCGATCTGCACGTTCAGGCCATTCCCCGTCAAGTCGAGGTCACTCTCGATCAGGCGCGCATCGCTTCTACCGACATCGCGCATGCCGGAGACACCGTAGAAGTCGAGGCCACCCTGCGCCCCTGGCATCAACCTGCGCGCAACGTCCGCATCGCCTTCAGGCTGCCTGCCCGTCTCGCCTCGGGCAACCTCCGCCTCCTCGTCTCTGACGCCGCCACGCTCGATCGTACCTTGCTTCAGCCACGCCAGTCCCCCTCGCCCGACGACCTCGCCGCCGTCCTCGCCGAGGCCCGCGATCAGCACGCCGCCGACCGCGTCTATGTCAGCCTCCTCGCTCCTGAAACCCAGGGCGAAATCCACGGCCAGACCCTCACCAGTCTCCCGCTCTCGGTCGCCAACGCTCTTGAGCCCCTTCGCAACGCTCAGGATGCAGGACTTAACGGCGAATCCGCCGAGCTCGTCGGCGATGCCCCCGCCGGAGGCGTCCTCAGCGGCTTCTGGATTCTGAATCTCCACATCGAGCCCGGCGGCGGATTAAACTAAAGTCATCACTGAATCAATGACTTAGGTCGGAGATAGACCGGCACTTCGGGGGAATGTCAGGCCATGGCAGGTTAGACTAGAATCATCGACGAAAGATCGATTTACCTCCGGGGTTGTCCGGCGCTTTTGGGGAATTGTGCCGGGCAAGCTTGAAAAAAATTTGATCCGAAGCTAGTGGAGCAATCATGGCTCTTATTCAAGGTCTTGCGGCTCATGCGGCGGGGTCGGAGCTTCTTCCGCTGCGTTACGACCCAGGCAAGCTGGGCCCGCACGAGGTCGAGATCGCCATCACCCATTGCGGCGTCTGCCACAGCGACCTCCACCTCATCGCCAACGATTGGGGCATCAGCCAGTACCCCTTCATCCCTGGTCACGAGATCGTCGGCACGGTCGCCGCTCTCGGCAGCGAAGTCCACTCGCTTGAGTTCGGCCAGCGCGTGGGCCTCGGCTGGCAATCCAACTCCTGCGGCCAGTGCGAGTGGTGCATGAGCGGCCAGGAGAACCTCTGCGCCTCTTCTGAAGGCACCTGTGTCCATCGCCACGGCGGCTATGCCGATCGCGTCCGCGCCAACGCCCGCTTTGTCGTTCCCATTCCCGACGCATTGCCCAGCGAACAGACCGCGCCTCTGCTCGGCGGCGGCATCACCGTCTACAACCCCATGCGCATCTTCGGCGTCAATCCTTCCACTCGCGTCGGCGTCGTCGGCATCGGCGGCCTCGGCCATCTCGCCATCCAGTTCGCCCGCGTCTTCGGCGCCCACGTTACTGCCTTCTCCACAACTCTGGCCAAAGAAGAGGAAGCCCGCGCCCTCGGTGCCCACCACTTCGTAAACAGCCTCGAATCCAAAGCCATGAAAGAAGTGGCCGGCACTCTCGACTTCATCCTCACCACCGTCAACGTCGATCAGGACTGGGGCGCTTACCTCCAGGCCCTGCGCCCCAACGGAACCCTCTGGTTCGTCGGCGTTCCTCCATCCCCTGTCTCCGTCCACGCCTTCCCACTCGTCTCCGGCCTGCGCACCATCGGCGGCAGCCCCGTCGGCAGCCCCTTCCGCCTCCGCGAAATGCTCGACGTCGCCGCCCGCCACGGCGTCAAAGCCACCACCGAGCGTTTCCCCATGGAAAAAGCCAACGAGGCTATCGAAAAAGTCAGAAAAGGCAAAGTCCGCTACCGCGCGGTGCTCGCCAACTAGAAATCACCGCTCAAGAATGGCTTTGAGAGGGCAGGATTTCAGGGTCAAATGAGAGATTACAGCGAGTTTCATGACGGCGCATTTGAAGGGCTTTGGATAGATGGCAAGACAGCCCACCTGTTTCTGGCGACGGAGCAACGAGAGCGATTCGTAATCGTCGCTGAAGAAGTGGCCGCCTTGACTATCGACGGGGTCAGAGCCGGGAATATCGTGTTTGAAGTCTTGGAGCGTGAGCCTGATGAGATAGGGGATCAGGACATCCAAATTCTCTTCGATCCTCAGGATGGCCCCGCGGGAGAAACTCAAGGCGCAAACCTCCTGGAGAAAGCTCGGCTTCAGCATTGGAGAATCTTGGAGATCAATCCCTCCTACGGAGCAACCTGTCTGGTTCTCGCCGGATCGCTTAAGCTTCTGCGCCGCAAAGACTGGTTTGAGAGATTCGCTCTAAACGCTTCCAGTTAACCTGCGAGAAGGAAGGTGCCCCAGGTTTCGATTTTGAGACCGGGGATAGCACGCCGACTCGTCAACCCGCTTGCTTGCTCGTTACCTTGTTCCCTCGGTCCCTGCCGGGGCCCCCAGCGAGCGTCCGCCGCGGCGGATGCTCGCTGGGGTGGCTTGGTCCCTGCTCTTCCAGCACTTCGTCCAGCATCATGCGCAGGCTGTTGGCGCGTGCGTGGCCCAGTTGCAGATCGGCCGAGGTGGCTTGCGAAACTTCATCGGCGAGATTCAGCGCGGCCAGAACGGCAACGCGCAATGAATCGGCTGTTCGCCCGTGCGCGGCCACGGCGCGCATCTTGGCGTCGACTACCGCCGCCAGCTCGCGGATGTGCTCAGGGTCCTGGCCGGAAAGATGGTAGAGCTGGTCGTAAATCTCCACCGTCACGTATTCGCCCGGCCTGTTATGAGCCGGTTCGCTGCGTGCCGGATTGTTGTGTGCCTGATTGTTGTGTGTCGATTCCGCCACTGCTGCCTCACAGTTCCAGCGCGTCGAGTTGCTTGAGGAGCCGCTCCACGCGCTCGCGCACTTGGTCGCGCTCTGCGCGCAGCGCGTTCAATTCGCTCTTGAGTTGCTCCACCACAGGTGACTGCGCCTTTGCTTGCTCTTCGGCCTGGGCCGCTCGTGCTTCAAGCTCCGCTTGCCGCGCCTTGGCCTGCGACGCGCGAGCCTCGGATTCCGTTGCGCGAGTTTCCAATTCCGCCACGCGCGCTTCGACCGCCGCCCGCGCCTGCCGTTCCCGCTTCACCACATCAACGGCGCGCCGAACCCGCTCCTCGAGCGCCGAAAAATCGTCCACACTCACCGCCAGCGCGACCGGTTCCTCGTGCCCCGTCTGCTGCTGTTCCTCGCTCTGTGTTTCCACAGTCGCCTCCGATTCCGACATCAATCCGCCCCCAAGTGAACCCGTTTGCGTTCGAGTATATCGCCGATCAGCGTCAATCCTGGCTCAAACCCGCAGCCGCGCTCCCGCCTTGCCAACGGCTTCCACCACGCGCGCCTGGAACTCCTGCAACTCTTCATCGCGTAGCGTCCGATCCTGCGCCTGGAACGTCGCGCCCACGAGCAGCGCATACTCGCCCTTTCGGAGCCGCGCATCGCGAAACACCTCGCGAACCCTCCACTCCACGAGCTCAGGAATCTTCAACTCCGCTATCGCGCGGTCAATCGTTTCCCACGCTATGCCTTCATCCAAAACCAGGGAAAAATCGCGCCGCACCGGTTGATAGCGCGAGATCTCCCGCGCCACCGGCCTGCGCAAGGTCAGCTTGTAGAGCCGGTCGAGATCGAACTCGCCGATCAGCACCGCATCCTTGATCTTCCGCGCCGCTGCCTCCCGCGGATGCAGTTGCCCAAACCATCCAACCGTCACGCCGTCAGCCACTGCGCGCGCCGCGCGATACGGATGCAGCCACTCCGGAGTCAGGCCAGCCTCTGCCGGAAAGCGATCGAAATACATCGCGCGCATCTCGAATCGCTGGAGCACCTGCTCCACCACGCCCTTTACATCGTGGAACTCGAACTCCCGGCTCGCATGCAGCGCGCTCTCCTCCGGCAAACTTCCTACTGCTCCGAACGCCAGCGCCGGCCGCTCCTCCACCTTGTCCGTCGTTCCGCCAAACACCGTGCCCAGCTCGAACAGCCGCACATCGTTCACATCGCGGTTCAGGTTGCCCGCGATCATCGCCAGCATTCCAGGCACAAGCGAAGGCCGTAACACGCCCGCCTCTTCGCTAAGCGGATTGCCCAGCGGAACCACCTGCCCCGGTTGCTGAGCGGTCAGCGCCCCTTCCGCCGCCGAGCAGAACGAGCTTCCGATCGCCTCATGGAATCCCGCGGCCAGCAGCGTGCCGCGTACCGCCGCCTCCTTCTCAGCCCACGGCAGCGCGCGCACTCCCTCGCCAAAAGCGGGCAGCGTGTTGGCGAAGCGGTTGTACCCGTAGACCCGCGCGACCTCTTCGATCAGGTCGATCTCCCGCTCCAGATCCAGCCGCCAGCTCGGCAACCTCACCTGCCAGGCAGCGCCTTTCCCTAACTCCGCTAGCTCCGCTTGCTCCGCTAACTCCGCTTTAAGACCGCATCCCAATGCCGTCAGAACACCCTCGACCGTCGCTGCCGTAATTCCCTCTTCGTCTTCCGTCGCGCCCAGAATCCTCCACACCTCGCTCAGCTTGAGCTGGATGGGCTTGCGCCGCGCCGTCCGCTCTTCCGCAGCCGGCACGCGCGCATCTACCAACTCTCCCTCAACCCATCCGCCGTTGGCCAGCAGAATCGCGCTCACCAGCGCCGAAGCCACCGGCGCCGCGTTAAAGTCCGCGCCGCGCTCGAACCTGTGGCTCGCGTCGGTGTGCAATCCATGCCGCCGCGCCGTTTGCCGAACTGCCATCGGATCGAACCACGCCGCTTCCACGAGCACGTTCTTCGTCTCCGGCGTGATCATCGTGTCCCATCCGCCCATCACGCCTGCCAGCGCCAGCGCCTTCTTGTGATCGGCCACAACCAGGTCGTCCGCGTCCAGCTCGCGGTCCATGCCGTCCAGCGTCTTCAGCCACTCACCCTTGCCTGCCCGGCGCACGATGATTCCTCCCTCGATCTTGTCCAGATCGAAGGCATGTGTCGGCTGGCCCATCGCCAACCACGCAAAGTTCGTCGCATCCACGGCATTTGAGATCATCTTCTGCTCGAGCAGCCCGAAGAAAGTCGCCACCTCAGCGCCCGCGAACCAGTCGCGCGACTCGCCAATGGTCACATCGCGCAGCACCCGCGCAGTGAACCGCCCGCACGCGTCCTGTGCCTCAATCCGTACAGAAAACGGCTTGCCAGCCGGCCGCGCGTTTGGCAGCGCGTACCGCAGTTCCGGCAGCTTCAGCCCGTAAATTGCCGCCGCCTCGCGCGCAATGCCGTAGTGGTTCATCGCGTCCACGCGGTTGGTCGTGATGTCCATCTCGTAAACCGAACCATTGTCGATCGAGCCGTTTCGCTCGCCGAGCGGATAAATCCCCTCCACCGCGACCCCGCGCAGAGTCAGGTCGTCGGCAAGCTGCGCGTCATCCACAGTCAAGCCCGGCAAATACGACCTCAACCATTTGGTCAGAATCTTCATGCAAACTGCCCCAAAAACCGCATGTCCCCCGCGAAAAACTGCCCGATCTCGCTGATGCCGTACTTCATCATTGCGATCCGCTCCACGCCCATGCCGAATGCGAACCCCGAAATCTGTTTCGCGTCATAAGCCGGTTGCTTTTCCGCTGCGAACGCGAACACCGCAGGGTCCACCATGCCGCAGCCCAGCAGCTCGATCCATCCAGACTGCTTGCATTTGCGGCAGCCCTTGCCGCCGCAGAAGATGCAACTGATCTGCACGTCCGCGCTCGGCTCTGTGAAGGGGAAGAACGACGGAAAGAACCGCGTCTTCACTGCCGAGCCAAAGAGCGCCTTCATAGCGTGGTCCAGAGTGCCCTTCAGGTCGCTGAAGGTGATGTTCGAATCCACGCACAGCCCCTCGACTTGATGGAAGATCGGCGAGTGCGTTGCGTCGGCCGCGTCGTTGCGGTGCACCTTGCCCGGAATCACGATCCGCACCGGAGGCGGCTGCTGTTCCATGGTCCGCATCTGCACCGGCGAAGTGTGCGTGCGCAGCAGCAAACGGTCGCGCAGCGGCCTGCGCTCCTGCCCCGCAACCACCAGTGTGTCCTGCGTGTCACGCGCCGGGTGTCCCGGCGGAAAATTCATGCTCTCGAAGTTGTAGAAGTCGGTCTCGACCTCAGGCCCCACGCCCACCGAGTACCCCAGCGCCGCAAACACCTGCACAATCTCGTTCATCGTGCGCGTAATCGGATGCTCGGCGCCGGTCAGCCGCCGCGTCCCCGGCAGCGAAATGTCGATGGCCTCGGCCTTCAGCGAAGCCCCTCGCCAGGAATCGTCCGGGCCCCCCGTCAGCGCCGCATCGAGCAGCCCCGCCACCACTCCCTTCAGCGCATTGAAGCGCACGCCAAGCGCCTTCTTCGCCTCCGGCGGAGCAGCCTTCAGCCACCGGCCGGAAACTTCGTTGAGCCGGCCCTGCTTGCGCCCCAGCCATTCCAGGCGAAACGCCTCGACTGCCGCCTCGCTGCTCAGCCCGGCCGCCGCCTCCCGCGCCTGAGCCTCAAGCGCGGCAAACGCCGTGTCCAGCGCAGCTTCGTCAAACGCTGTCAGATTGGGTATCGCTTCGTTCGTCATGTGCAAACAGCAGGATAAAGCATTGCATCCAGCAGATGCGCGCTCAAGCGCGCCCACGAACACAGAAGGTGCCCAACGAGGCATTCAGCAGCCGCGTGCGCTTGCGCGCCCGCCTTCGAGCATTGCCCTTACCAAATCCACGCGACAACACCGCGGGTGGTGGTTCAGCTTGAAGGGTACGGGATTCAGCCTGTACGTAGGTCAAGCAACAATGATGCGGGCTTTAGCCCCCGAGGGAAGGTTCGTTCAAAATGATCCACGACTCGCACCGCCCCAACGGAGGGTAGACACTCCCCCAAAACGCACAACGGCCCGGAGTCTTTTCGAACCCCGGGCCGCATTTTCCGCCAGTCATATCTCTAACTTGAGTTGCCCCTCCTGAGCGTAGCGAAGCGGAGCCGGAGGACCTGCTTCTTGATTTCGTCCGCGAGAGGCTGCGAAGCCTCGACCTTCAACCCGCCAACGTGCGCGCCAGCGCACGCTAACTTGCCAACACGCGCAAAGCGCGGCTACAGCGGCTCCGCAGTTACTGTGTCCTGAAGCAATTGACGCCAAGTGGATTTTTCCTTAAGAAAAATCCACCCTGCACTGTGGCTAGAAACGGCTACATCAACTGCGGAACCGCTCTAACTCGCCGCCCCTTACGCTGCCTTGGCTTTCGCCGGCTGCGCCGCCTTGGCCTGCTCCACGAGCTTGCTGAACCCGGCCGCGTCGTGCACGGCAATGTCCGCCAGAATCTTGCGGTCCAGCTCAACGCCGGCCTTCTTCAATCCGCTGATGAACTGCGAGTAACTGGTCCCGTTCAGCTTGCACGCCGCGGCAATACGCACAATCCACAGCGAGCGGTACTGGCGCTTCTTCAGCCGCCGGCCCGTGTACGCAAACTTCAGGCCGCGCTCCACGGCTTCCTGGGCCGCCTGGTAGAGCTTTGATTTGGTCAGGAAATAACCGCTAGCGCGCTTCAGAATCTTCTTGCGGCGGTCATTCCGCTTGGTGCCACGTTTTACGCGGGGCATGTTTTTCTCCTTTTTTGGATCCCGCTCGTCCATCTCCGCTTGGCGCGGCGAATCGCGGAATCCGGTTCAAGCACGTCGGGCCAAAAGCTAATAGCTAACGGCTGTCATTACGCGGCTGGAGGCAGGAGGCCGGCCCATTGGTTTGCGACGGCTGTCAACCTCTTCACTCGCTTTTTCAAGCCTGATCTCTCGCCGCTGCAAACGCATTTCGCAACCGGCGGGGGCCTATGCAACAGCCCAAAAGCATCGGCACGCCCCTCCTCCAAAGAGTCGAGGGCGCGGAGCGCCTCAGGCGTAGGGAATCATGCGCGCGACCTTCGCGTAGTCGCCGTCGGAAACAAGCACGGTCCTGCCCAGCTTCCGCTTGGTCTTTGGCGCCTTCGACGTAAGGATGTGCCGCGTCTTCGTCTGGCCCCGCTTGATCTTTCCGGTGCCAGTCTTGCTGAAGCGCTTTTTCGCGCCCGTATGAGTCTTCAACTTTGGCATTTTCTTCTCGGTTTTGCTCGATTTCGGCAAGCGGATCGCTCACCGAGGGCCTCATTAGACAGGGATTTCCCTCCCTCTCAAGACCTTCATTAGTATATCGTAAGCCCGCTTTTGACGCGAGAAAGTGGCTTTCCCGGTAGTGTCCTAATTTGAACGATGCCTTAAGAAGGGTGAAAGGTGGGAGTGAGTTAGTTGCCTGCTCAATCGGTCAAAGGCTATACGCCAGCGGATGCTTGGGCTCGTAAAGCATCATGTCGTCCGCGCCAGGTACGGCCATCAGGATCACGAGTCCGTACCCGCGATCCTGAACTTCGCCGTGGAACTCCGCTCCTTTGCCCTTCAGTTCAGCGACCGTTTGCGAAATGTCGTCGCACATCAGCGAGATCAGATGTTGGCGCGGCGATTCGTACGTCTTGCCATCGTAGACGCACTGGGTTGGGTGCACGCCCATCTCACTCCGCCCGGTTTTGAAGATCAGCCAACCCGCGCCTCCGCCCGCCACATCCTCAACGTAGGGCCAGCCGAGTACGTCGCGAAGGAATGCGCGCGTTGCGGGGGCATCGTCGGAATAAATCAGGGTGTGGATGCTGGTAATCATCAGACTGAACTCCCGAATTCACCTCAAACTCTACTCTTTCGGTCGATTGCCAATCAAGAACCGCTCATCGCACCGGAGATCGAAATCAGGACAGGTTGACTCGCTCGAAGCGCAGCTCCATCAGATCAAGGAACTCGGCTACAAGCGCTACCTGAGCATGCAATTGGAGGAAAAGCAGTAGCCCCTACTCCGCCGCAAATCGCGTCACATGATCGGGGCTTCGCCGTCGCGGTGAGTTGCCAACTTGCTCCCTCGCTCCCTCGCTCCCTTGCTCCCGTTTCCTACCCCCTATTGGCTACTCCCTACTCCCTGCTTTCTTCACTCCGCCGGATCCTCCGCCGTGAACTCCGAGCAGCACGGCTTCTCCGTCGCGTGGAAGTTCATCGTCTCCACGCGCGTCCCATCGGGATCGTACAGATTGAACTGGTACTTGCCGTCGAGGCCGATCTTCGGCGCCTGGTCGTGCCGCCCGCTCAGCCGGTTCTCGCTCACCAGCACCTTATACGCGTCGGGAACCGATGCCACGCCGATCGAGAAATGGTCCAGCACGCCCAGCGTCTGCTGCGTCATGTCCGCCGGAATCCCTTTGCCCGGCCCCGCCGCAAGCATGTATTCAATCCAGTCGTGCGCGTCAGGAACCTGCTGGCTCACCCACTCCACTTTCCCGTCGCGCCCGCCCCACCAGTACGGCCTGAACCCAAGCAGGTCGCGATAAAACTTGTCCTCTGTCGCGCGGTCGTGCACCAGCAGCCCCACATGGATGATGTGATGGCCGATGGCATTCGGCGCGTCCACCGGCTTCGGGTGCGCCGGCGGCTCTAAAAATTGAATGGTATTGCCCTCTGCATCGAGCACGTCGAACCAGCGGCTGCCGTCCTTGCCGCGCTCCACATGCGCCGGCGTCGTCCATCCCTTGGCCGCGAGATATTTGCGCATCCCCTCGGCGCTCTCCGTATTAAAGGCAGCGTGATCCAGGCGGTTGATGCCCGCGCCCTCAGGCAGCGGCAGCACTTCAATAAACTGCGTCGCGCTCAGCGCATAGCGCACACCCTGCGCATTCTCAGGATCGGCCTCCTTCACCGCGCCCACACTCACGGTATAAAAGTGCTCGGTCGCCGCCGCATCCGACGTATACACGGCCAGGTGCGAGATGCCTGTAATCTTCGGCCGCACCGGCGTCTTCTGAGCAGCAGCGGTAGCGGCGACAGCGGTCATAAAAACAGCCGCCACAAGAGCAACAATGAAGAATCGGTTTTGCATCTCATATCCCTCACGAATCCTAGAGTCTGTTATTAACTTTGGCGCGTGCAGGCGTTGCGTGCGAAAATCGCGCCAAACGAGGCGGAGGACGACGGTTGTGGTGAACCCACTACCTAGGACGACAACGAAGTGTGGCGCGATTTGCGTCGCAACCCTTCGGGCTGGGGCCAATTTCCCCCGTTTCCTTGTCGCTCATCGCTCCAGTAGACCGGCTAAAGTTCGCTCCTCGCTTCGCCAACTGAGAAAAATTGGTTCCAGCGCCGCACGCGCCAAAGTTAATACCAGACTCTTAAGCCAGATAACATTAAATCGATTGGGAGCCCCGCGCAAACGGGAGCGTTAGCGGCATCGTTTGCGACCCAGGAATATGACGGCGAGCATTTCCCTTCTGCATCGACACTTAGGGCATCGGGCAACGGGAGTGATTGTTCTGTTCACCTACACGCCGTAGTTTAGACCGAAACTCGGAAGGCCTGGAGGGACTCATTGTCCCCAATCTTGGGGTGAAGCTTCAGTTCGCCACCTGCCGATGGTTCGAGCGAGATGTGAAAGTGCTTTCCTCCGTCGCGCTCAGTAACATTCAATCGATCAAGTCGAGAATGAATCCACTCGTATGGAATTGCGAACGCCTCAGGTCGGCCGATACACCCCAGAACATACAGCCCTTTGGTTCCCTGGCCCAAGAACTGATCCCAGTCTACGTGATATGCGTACCAGTAGCCTCCACTTGGATATTCCTTCGAGATTGTGATTGCAGCACGAGTGGATTTGTCTGCGCTCCAATACAGTGCGCGGCTCTTCTTAACAAGCGGGGTATAGGCCGCACCGAGCCTGTCGACAAGGATTGAGCGTAACGAGTCGATGGCCGCCTTTGAAGAAACCTGGTGCTCCTTGGGCCCTTGATCGTCCGAATTACCCACGCCAGGAGCAACATCTTCCTCTGCGGCAGAACCCGTCTCTTCTGCAACGGTGAACGCAATCTCGATGATTCGATCGAGCTTCGTATACTCGAACGGCACCAGAAGTTCATGTATCTTCCGAACCGTTGCAGACTCCGCCCTTTCCTTCAACGATACGAGTTTCTTTAACGCGTCGATACTGATGATGCGAACCGTCCAGGCATGGCGTGAACCGCGGACCTGAGCCTCAAGGTCGCCAGTATCCTGTCTTCCTACTACGAGGAGAATCGAGGCGGAATTGCTCGGGAGGATCTTGCCTTGTACTCGCAGTTTCGTCGAATAACTGGCGATCGTATCGAGGTTTATTCGATACGTGTCCGTGGTCTTCACTTCTAAGACTATCGAAGTCCCTTCGCCATCCGTCCAAAGGCCATCATTGCCGACCGCCGTAGGCCTGCCTTGGTAAAGGCCGTTCTCTACTGTGTAATCAAGACGCCGTCCCATTTCGTTGACGATGTCTTGCAGCACTTGGCCACTTTTGTCGAATGCCTCGGCTAGACATGCATCTGCATATTCAAAAAGCTTCTCACTCTTTGCGATCGCAAGGTACTCCCGAAACTCGATTGAACAGGCTGATCCGTCGATCAGCTTGCCGTTTCCGCACAACGCTGGAAGCTGGCGAACTTCCATCTTGTCGACAGCACTCGGATCATTCTTCAGCAAGGTCAGAAGAGCGGACATATACGACCTGGTTGGCCCCAGAATTGGATTCTAGAGAATTGTAGGCCTTAGATGTCGGGGCCCGAAACCTGAACCCGGCTCCCGCTCTCGCATTTCTGTTGTCAACCCCCCGCTCTCCAAACAAACTCCTCCATCCCCCGCCTAACCCCTTCCCCCTGCACCCCTTACGCCCCACACAAAAATCTCCCCAAGTTTGCCGATTAATTCTCCCAAATCGCTAGCCTTGAAGATGAAGGAGCTTTTCCATGGCAAACACGACCGTTTCTACCGATTCCGCGCCAAGCGCACCTCCAACCTCGACCGCGCCTACGGGTACTAGCGCAGCGGCCACCACGACCGCACCCACCGGCTCCAAGGCACGCGAACACAAACGCAACGACGAAAACGAGGCCATCGTCACCTGCATGCGCGCCTGGAACTACACCTATAAAAAGGAGGCTGCCAATCTCGGCGAGGGCGAAAGCGACTGGCCCGCCGAAAAGGCCGCCAACAAAGCCTATCTCCGCGCCGCGCCTCCCCTCCGCGGCTACAAAAACATCTGCGACTTCATCGCCTGCATCAACTTCGGCTCCATGACCGGCATCGTCAGGCAGTTTGAAGCGGAGCACTTCCTGGCCAACGCCAAGCTCGCTCTTTCCGCCGTCCTCCGTAAGCCAAAGCCGCTAAGCAGCGAGCCCAGACCCCTCGGCCGCCCGCCCAAATCCGCCCCGCCAGATCCTCCCGAGCAGGAGGAAATTAAATAAAGAAAAAATTTCAGGCGCTTGGAGACAGAAAAATCTTAATAACAGTTTTATAATCAATAACTTAACTGAAAATTCCTCTTCGATTTTTGTCGATTTTTATCGATTTTTGTGCGCAAAACGGCCCCAAATCGACCCCAAATCGACCCAAATCAGCCCCGCGCGGCCTATCCGCCCGCGACCCTCGGTGCTCTCCTCTGATGCGCCGCCAGCACCGTCGCGACGAGCGCCGTAAGGAGCGATACCACCGCAAGGCTGAGAAATGCCCTCCGCCAGCCGAAATCAACGGCGATCCGCGCCACTGTATCGCCCGAGAGCCAACCCGCCATGTAGCCGAAGCCGTCGATAATTCCTGCCGCCGTTGCGCTGCCATGCTTTCCCCCGAAATCGAGCGACATGGCCCCGGCGAGATACGAGTATGGCCCCAGCAGCATGAAGCCGACGAGCGCTACAAGGATCGTTGGCGCCCATTCGCCGGAGTGGTCGGGAATGCGGCCCATCAGCAACAGGCAAACCGTGCACGCCGTCATTCCGATCACGACCAGCGTGTTGCGCCCGTTGGGGCCAAGCTTGTCGCTCAGAAATCCGCCCAGCAGCACGGAGATGCCACCGCACAGAGGAAACAGCGCGCTGCGGCTGGCCGCTGCGCTCGCCGTTAGCCCGGCGAATTGGACGAAGTAAGTGGGCGTCCACAGGTTGAACGTCTCTCGCAGCATCGTGGTTCCAAACGCCAGCGCGCAGACCATCCAGAATGGAAAGCTGGTGAGCAATGGCCGCAAGATCGCCCCAAGGCCTGCCCTTTCGCCGTCAGAGGCTGGTTCTTCGTCGGCACGTTCTTCGCGCGCGTACACATTTCGCGGATTAACCTCCGGCGCGGGCAATCCTCGCTCCTCGGGCGCTTCGCGCAGCAGCAGCAGGTTCGTCACCATCAAGACCGCGAGCGCTCCAGACGCGAAGAAGAACACACCGCGCCAGCCCACTCCGTGCGCCATGAGCTGGCTCATCATCCACCGGCAACCTGCGTCGCCAAACAGAAAGCTCAGGCTCACCACAGCCATCACGCTGCCGTAGGTCGAATAGGAGAACCAGCGCGATGAAACCCGCACCAGGCCTGCCCACCCTTGTGACTGGAAAAGCCGGTTCCCGATCCATGCCAGCGTGAAGATCGGAAATCCACCGCTCACGGCAAAGATGATGGTGAAGAAGATCGAACCGCCCATTCCGCCCATGAAGCTTCGCCGCCCGCCGCCGGTGTCCGCCAGGGCTCCCGAGAAGAACTTGCCGAATGCATACGCCACGGTGCCCACCGAGGCCATGAAACCGAGCCGTATCTGCGCCTCGTTCGGTGTGATGCCGTGCTGCGCCAGATCGCGTATCAGAACCGGCAACACCACCGAGAGATCGGAGCGGCAGAAATAGTAGCCCGAATAGCCCAGGGCGAGGAGCAGGGCGGTGGCAGCGTGCCAGGCAGTAAACCGCTTTGAGCCTGATTGCGCAGGCTCAATTTGGCCGGGGGCCAGTGTATTGCTGGTGGACACACAAGAAAATTACCATACGCCCCGACGAGATCTGCTCATGCGGTTACGAGATGCGCCACGTGCTGCCGCTTGACGGCCATCAGTTCCAATGCCGTCTCGGCAATGTGCTCGGCGCTGACTTCGAGTTCCTTGACCAGCTCCCAGGGCGCGCCGGAGTCACCAAAGCGGTCTTTAACGCCGATGGCAGCGGTGATGACTGGCACACCGTAGAGTTCACGGCTGGCGGTGAGAATGGAGCTGACGCGGCCCGCGAGGGCGCCAATCTGATGCTCTTCAGCCGTGACTACCACGCTCGTCTCGTGCGCTGCGCGAACGATGGCCGCCGCGTCAATGGGCTTGAGCGTGTGCACGTTCAGGATGTGGGTTTCGTAGCCGAAGTCGCGCTTCAGGATCCAGGCAGCGCGCATGGCTTCAGGCACCATCGGCCCGCAGGCGATGATGCTCAGATCTTCATGCTCATCGGCGCAGTTTTCGGCGAGGCGCGTCTCAAAGGCTCCAGTAAATTCCGCTGTTTCCGCGCGCAGACGGATCAGGTTCGCTTTTCCGAAGACGAAGGGCGTGGATTCATCGGTCACGATCGGCGTGGCTTCGCGCGCGAAGCGGATGTATTTGGGCCCGGCGTGTTCGAGAAGAAGATGGCGCGTAGCCTTGCGCGTTTCAATGGCGTCGCAGGGCACGACGACCGACATATTGGGCAGGCCGAGCATGGCGAAGAGGTCTTCGAGCGCCTGGTGGGTAGCGCCATCGGCGCCGACGGAGACGCCCGCATGCGCGCCGGCGACGAAGACATTGAGGTTGGAGTAGCAGACCGAGACACGGAGCTGGTCAAGGTTGCGCGCGGCGGAGAAAGTGGCATAGGAGCCCAGGACAGGCAGCTTGCCCTCGCGGGCCAGGCCGGCGGCGGCCGCGGTAGCCGACTGTTCGGCGATGCCCATCGAGATCCAGCGGCGGGCGCGTTCCGGCTTGCCTGCGTAGAAATCGGCAATGGTGATGGAGCCGGAGATGTCGAGACCGATGCAGACCACGCGCTCGTCGTCACCACATTCGGCGAGCGCTCGGCCAAAGCCCTTGCGCGTGGGCTCCATCGCGACATGCATCGCCGCGGGGTCTGCGTTCCACCAGTAATCGCGTGAGAAGCGCGGCATTTTGGACTCGAGAGCCCGTGTGGCATCGGCCTGCCAGCTCTTCGCTTTGCCGAGCAGCTCTTCAACGGGAATGCGCCCGGCGAGGCCGAGTTCGTCGAGTGCCTTGGCGAGTTCCTCGCGATTCGGCGCCTTGCCATGCCAGCCAGGTTGATTCTCCATGAAGCTGACGCCCTTGCCCTTGATGGTGTCGGCAAGGATCACCACGGGTCTGCCTGTGACCGCGCGTGCCTGCTCCAAAGCGTCGACGATCTGGCTCATGTCGTTGCCGTCAATGCGCAGCACATCCCAGCCGAAGGCCGCGTACTTGGCGGCGAGCGGCTCGACCTGCATCACGTCCTTGACCCAGCCATCGATCTGCAGGCGGTTGCAGTCGACAATGGCGATGATGTTGTCCAGCCGATAGTGGCCGGCTTCCATCGCCGCCTCCCACACCTGACCCTCCTGCTGTTCGCCGTCACCCATCAGGCAGAAGATTTTGTGCTTCCTTCCGTCGATACGCGCGGCCAAAGCCATGCCGACGGCTATGCTGAGCCCCTGGCCCAGGGAGCCGGTGGATATTTCGACGCCGGGAAGCTTGAGCCAGTTGGGGTGGCCCTGAAAAGGCGAGCCGAGCTTACGCAGCGTGACCACATCGTCGAGCGGGTAGAAGCCGGCCATGCCAAGCGATACGTAAAGCGCGGGCGCTTTGTGGCCGGCCGACCAGAGAATACGATCGCGATGGGGCCACGCGGGATTCCGGGGATCGTGGTCGGCCACGCACAGATAGAGGGCGGCGGCGAGGTCCATGATGGAGAGCGTCCCGCCGGCGTGGCCGGAGCCTGCAGCGCAGAGTGCGACGAGATTGTAGCCGCGCATGAGGCGGGCGGCATCACACAGTTCCTCGATGGAATATTCCTTCGTGACCAGGCCGGTTTTTGAATCCCTCAGCGCCATTGCTGTTCTCCTTCGCGCCTCAAGTTGCCCACTGTTCCCGCGGCTACAGATTTGCCTTCGTCCATGCATCGATACGTTGGAGCGCTTCCATCAGGTTCTCCATCGAGCTGGCCACGCTGAACCGCAGGTAGCCTTCGCCGAAGGATCCAAATGCCGTGCCTGAGAGAGCCGCTACGCCGGCCTGTTCCAGCAGCGCATCGGCAAGCCGTTTGGAGGGCCATCCCGTGGCGGTGATATTGGCGAAAATGTAGAACGCGCCTTTCGGCATGCGCGCGCTGAAGCCCTTGATGCGGTTCAGGCCGTCGACAAACGCGCGGCTGCGGCGCTCGAACTCGGCACGCATGGCGTCGACCGCGGATTGATCGCCGGCGAGCGCGGCCAGCGCCGCGCGCTGCGTGAAGGCGGCGGTGCAGGAGTTGCAGTTCGTCACCAGGCGCGCGATCTGGGCAGCGAGATCGGCGCGCATGACTCCGTAACCGATGCGCCAGCCGGTCATGGCATAGGTTTTGGAGAAACCGTCGAGCAGGATGGTGCGCTCCTGCATTCCGGGCACGCTCATGATGGAGAAAGGCTCGCCCTCGAACTGCAGGCGGCTGTAGATTTCGTCGCTGAGGATCATGATGTTGCGATCGCCGATGACTGCGGCCGCGCGCTCGATGTCGCGGCGGCTCAGCACTCCGCCGGTGGGATTCTGCGGCGAGTTGAGGATGATGAGTTTGGTGCTGGGCGTGATCAGCCGCGCCATTTCGTCCACGTCCATGGCGAAGTCGCGCTCTTCGCGCAAGGGAATGGGAACCGCCGTGCCGCCGGCGTAACGGATCATCGATTCGTAGATGGGAAAGCCGGGGTTGGGGTAGAGGACTTCGTCGCCCTCGTCGATGAGGGCGAGCATGGCGTAGAAGATGATGGGCTTGCCGCCGGGGACAACGACCACCTCCTCGGGCCGGACGGCGACGCCGCGCGTGCGGCTGACATAGCCGGCGATGGCTTCGCGCAGTTCGGGCAAACCAGCCGAAGGGACGTAGTGCGTCCATCCGCCGCGCAGTGCGTCCACGGCCCCTTCGATGATGTGCTGCGGGGTCGAGAAGTCAGGCTCGCCGATCTCCAGATGCACGATATTCCTGCCCTGGCGCTCAAGCGCCTTCGCCTTGCTGAGGACTTCAAAGGCTGTTTCCGTACCCAGGCGCTCCATCCGGCGCGCCAAAATCAACTCGTGTCCAACCAGCTGCATTGTCATCGCGAGTGCTCCAATCGTTTGCCTCAGCCGGTGCGCAACGGGGCCCATAAGCGAAATATCCGCGCTCCGGCCGGATGGCATTATACTGCCGGTCAAAACCAGCGAAATGTGACGGCCGTCTCCCTCCTGCAGAATCCGTAAAAGCTGCCTTTGCACAGGCGCAACCTTGTAGTTTTGTGAGTAGAATGTTCTGCAAGCGCATCACAAGTCCCCGCAAATGAATTACTACGACCAAGTCGCAGAAGCCGCTGCTTTTTTGGGTGCGCGGCTGGGCTCGCTCGGGGCGCGGGTCGGCATCGTGCTGGGCTCGGGGCTGGGCGCGGCCGCCGAGGCGGTCAACAATCCTGTGATCGTCCCCTACAGCGAGATCCCCCACTTTCCACAATCTACTGTCGAGGGCCATTCAGGCCGCATAGTGGCTGGGCTGCTCGGCGGCGCGCCGGTGATCATCATGCAGGGGCGCGTCCACTTCTATGAGGGTTATTCGCCACTCGAGGTCACCTTCCCCATGCGCGTGCTCGGCACGCTGGGAGTCCGCGCGGTGGTGCTGACGAATGCGGCGGGCGGCATTCAGCCGGGCCTGCATTTGGGCGAACTCGTCGTATTGAGCGACCACATCAATCTGATGGGCTGGAACCCGCTCAACGGGCCCAATGAGCCGCGCTTCGCGGTTAGTGTTGGCGCTGGCCAGCGGTTCTTCGACATGACCGAGGCCTACAGCAGACCGCTGCGCGCGCTGGCGAAAGAGGAGGCGCACGAGGAGGGATTCGCTTTGGAGGAAGGCGTGTATCTCGCCACGCCGGGACCGAGCTTCGAGACGCCGGCGGAGATTCGGGCGTTTCATGCGCTGGGCGCGACGCTGGTGGGAATGTCCACCGTTCCCGAAACCATCGTGGCACGGCACATGGGAATTGAAGTGCTGGGCATCTCGTGCGTCACCAACCTGGCCGCGGGACTGGGCACAAAGCCGCTGAGCCACGAAGAGGTAAACGAAACGGGCAAATGGGTGGAGAGCCGGCTGGCCAGTTTGCTGAAACGGTTAGCGCCGAGAATCGCCGAGAGGGTAGAAGCGGAAGAGTGAGCGCGACAATGAATGAGGCCGTGGAGAATCAGGCGGCAGGGACGCTGAGCGGTCTGCCCGGCCCCAGCGCAGCGGCTATGGGCGTTCAAGAGGAACCGCGCTTGCCCTTTCCGCCCACGGTACTGGGGATTGCCGGCTGCTCGGGATCGGGTAAGACGACCCTGGCCAACGAGCTGGCCCGCACACTGCGCGGCCTGCGCTTTCATCTCGACGACTACTATCTCGACCTCTCGGACCTGCCGCTGGACGAGCGCGTGAAAAAGAACTTCGACGACCCGGCGTTGATCGAGGTTCCCCTGCTTGCCCGCCACATCGCGATGCTGGCGCGCGGAGAAAACATCGATCGCCCCATCTACGACTTCGGCACCTACACGCGCGTCCGGGGCCGCAGCCAGCGCGTGACGGCCGGCCCGTTTCTCATCGTTGAGGGGCTCTTCGCTCTTCACTACAGCGAGCTGCTCCCGTACTACCACTTGCGCGTGTACGTCGACACGCCCGACGCTCTGTGTTTCGAGCGGCGCCTGAAGCGCGACGTGGAGGAGCGAGGACGAACGCCCGAACTCGTGCGCGAGCAGTACGACCGTACGGTGCGGCCCACCTGCCTAGCCTATGTGCGGCCTTCGGCCAGGAATGCCGATCTGGTAGTTGACGGCACGGGAGCGCTCGACTGGAAAGTGGAGCGGGTGATGACGGAGTTGCGCAAACTTGGGCTGTTAACAGGAACGGAATAGCAAGACGCCGCTCACTGCGTGATTGGGACCTGAACACCTGCTTGGCTCCGTAGCGGATTGCAACAGACAGATACGGCGCTTGCCTCCATCATTGCGGCAGCACTTCGATTCCACTGACCGTGGCATAGCCGTGTACGGGGACGAAGCTCAAAATCAGTTTTCCCTGGGCATTCGGTTCCAGACCAACGAATTTCCGGATCACAACGTCGGAAGCCCGGGCTTCCTCGGCCAAGTCGAAGGCGGTGATAAGGACCTGGCCGTTGCAGAAGACGTTGAAGACATGAGCGACCTTTGGTTTGCCCTCGAAGGCATCTGCTGACGGCTCGTCCCAGTTGCCGTGGCGTGCAGCAAAATACAGGGTCACCGTGTATTTTCCAGTAGAGACCGGAATGGCATAGGAGAAGTTTCCCCACCGCTCGGTCTCGTAAAGCTCGGGATCGTCGGTTCCCTTCACGGGCGCGGCATACGACGCTAGCTGCCCGCCATCGAAATAATCGTCGGGGCTCCACCAATGGCTATCGTTCGAATAGTAGGGGGTCTCCCTGGCCAGAATGCGAACAGGACGAAGTTGTCCTCGGACTCCGGGCAGGATTTCGATGGCGGAGAGAATCGCCTGTTGGCCATTGTCCGCCGAAAACTCGAGGTGCAGCATTCCATCCGCGGCCGGTTCTATGCCGGTAAACACCTTGACGTCGGCGGCAGAGCTGGCGCCGGCGTCGGCATCTACATCGAAACCGCTCAGCACCGGTTTGCCGTTGGCGCGCACAGTCATGATGCGGCTGCCTTCTCCGCCTGTGCCGGAGGATTCAGGCCCGTAGACGGTTTCAGCGAAGTGAAGGTGCAGCTCGTAGATGCCTTTGCGCAAGGGAATGTCGTAGCGGAACTGCCCTTGTCTGCTTGTCCTGTAGAATCCCGGATCGAGTGTGCGCGCGATGTGTTCGATGGAGCTTTTGACCGCCGTGCCGCCGGTGAACCAGGCGTCAGCGTTCCAGAGCTTGTCTGCGTGGTCAACGAAGCTTCGGCCGGCGCCTGCCAGAATGCGCACCTCCTCGCCGCCCGGCGGGCCGAGAGGAAACTCCGAAGGCCCTTCCGAGGGCGGGTTCACTTCAACTGAGGGCTGCTCCCCCCTCTGCTGAAAGGAGTGACGCCAAAAATAGCCGGCGGCCAGCAAGAGAACAAGAAGCGCCGGGGTTGCCCACCACCAACTCCGAGCGAGTGCAGCAAACTCCCCCTGCCGGGGCGCGGCGGTGATTGCGGCTGAGGGTTTGCCGGAGTCCGCGGAAGGACCCTCGCTGCCCGCGGCGTTGCGTTCAAACTTCGGAACGTATTGCCCCACTGGAATGGAAATTTGCAGAGGATTGCGCGCGCCTTCGCCCTGGTAGTACTCGGCGAGGCGGCGACGCAGGCGGTTGGCCTCAACGCGAACAATGGAATCCGAATCCTGATCGAACGAATCGCTGCGGCGGAAGGCTTCGACTGCAATCGAGTATTCCTTGATCTGGTTTGCCTCGCCGGCAAAAAGCTTCTCGCACAAGTAGGAGAGAAGGTTCGCCAGGGCGGGAGCCCGGGCGAAGCCCCTGGACTCGAGGACCGTTTTCAGTTCCGCGCTCTGCTCGGCGAGTTCGATCGTTTCGAGACTTTCCACGGTCATCTGCCGACGCCTCGCGACAGTTGGATGGTTGAATCGATTGTAATGTTAGCGCGGCTTTCCCGTTGTGAAAGGCTTTAACGGTTTGTGAAACGGTCCAAAGGCAGCTTGTAACGGCAGGTAACGCCGGGTACCGGCAATGCAAATACAACCGAAGCACCGTTTTACCGTGAGGACAAGTCGCTGAATCGCGGCGTGTTTAGCGATGCGATAGCAACCGTAACACCGCCGCCACGGAAAGGTAGCAGGTATAGCGTTGTACGACGCGGCCGGCTGGTCTCTACTCAGTATCGATCCAACGTGCAGAATGCCGGGGGCAACCGATCGAGCAGCCCTCCCTGAATTGCCCCGGATCGAGAAAGAGGTGTTCCATGAAAAGACTTTCAATCATCATCGCCGCGATGAGCCTCATGTCCTGCGCTGCCGCCTATGGATGGCGGGCTCCAATGCGGGATTTACCCAAGGGGATCAACCTGGAGACGGCAAAAGCGGCGGAGGAGCATGGAGACATCGCCCGCGCCCGCAGCGACTATTTGTCGGCCGTGGCTTACTATCAGAGGGCTCTGCGCACCGGCACACCAAGCGCCCAACTTTATAACAAGCTGGGAATCGCTCAACTCAAGCTGAGCGAAAACAGCGCCGCGCGCAAGAGCTTTCTCGCGGCCATCAAGAGCGATCCGCACAATGCCGACGCGCTGAATAACCTCGGCGCATTGATGTGCATTGAGAAGAAGTACAAGGCTGCGCTCAACTACATGAAGCAGGCGCTGGAACTCGACGAGGAGAATGCGGCCTTTCACGTGAATATGGCAGAGACATGGGCAGGCCTGTCGCAGATCGATCGCGCCATGACCGAATATGCGAGGGCCATGGAACTCGATCCCGACGTTTTCAGCTCGGGCGAGGAGGGAGTAATCGCTCAGGTCAAATCGCCTGAACAAGTCGCGCGCATGGATTATCTGATCGCCAAAATCTATGCCAGGAAGGGCAACCTTGAGGGAGCACTCGATTACCTGAGCCGCGCCAAGGATGGCCATTATCCTCAACTCGACGATGTGTATGTCGACAAGGAGTTCTCCGCGCTGTGGCAGGATCCGCGGCTGGGGAAAATCGTCAAGCCGTAAGACGGTTGCTTGATCCGTCGCGAATGGTTCTGAGGGGTGGTGTTCGCTGCGGCGAACTCCGCCCTACTTTTGGGCTTCCGGACGGCGCCACTGCGGATCTGTATCGAACGGCTCGGTAATTGGAGGGGCGGAGCGAGTCATGACGGAACTGCGCAAACCCTGCGGTTGGCTGGAGCGGAGTGAAAGACTGAATCAGGCGCCGCCGGTGGCCAGCGGAATGTGGGGAGGGTAGAGCATAGAATTGCCACCATTTCCGCCGACAGGCGCAGATTTGGGCCGGTACACCTGAAAGCTGTTTTTGCCCTTCTCCTTGGCCGCGTACATGGCTTCGTCCGCATAGTGCATCAACGTGTACGTGTCCAGATCGCTGCCCGCCTCGGGGTAGGTGACGACGCCAACGCTGACGGTGATCACCGCTTGCGTGTGATCGATGGCATACGGCCGGGCAACTGAAGCCACGATTTTGGCGGCGATGGATTCAGCTTCAGCGGGAATGCGCAGGTCTGGAAGCAGGACGATGAACTCATCCCCGCCGATGCGAGCCACGGTGTCAGTTTCACGCACGCATCTGCACAGGCGTTCGGCTAATTCGCAGAGCAACTTGTCGCCAGCCTGATGGCCGAGGGCATCATTGATGATCTTGAATTCGTCGGCATCGACCATGAGCAGGCCCAGGCAGGATTGAAAGCGAACGGCGCGCTTGAGCGAGGTTTGGCAGCGGTCGTTCAGAAGGATGCGGTTGGGAAGGCCGGTGAGCGCGTCGTGCTCCGAGAGATGACGCAGGCGCTCCTCGCTGCCGCGAAGGGCGCGCGTCTGCAACGACACGCGGTGGCGGAGGACGACGATCCAGGCGAAGGAGGCGAGAACCAGCAGACCGACGACAAAAAAGCTTTCGAGCGTGTGTTCTGAGGTCCACCAGGTCGGCGCCTGGAGAACAGAAATGTCATCGATCGTGCGCAGCAGGATTTGCACCGACTCCGGCCGCACCGCGCCCTCACTCAGATTCGTGCTCAAGGAGTCAACCTGTACATTACTGACGCCTCTGATGCGCACCAGGCTTCCTTCCTTCCAGGGCAGCGCGGCGCCGAGAGCAACATTCCGGGGCAGAATCGCGGGAAACAGTACGCCTCCTGCGCGGAGCATGATCGTGGGATCGGCAGCGGCAACGTCGCGGCCAATCAGCTCGGCATCGATCTGGACAAGCTTGCCGTCGAGATCGCCCTTGACGGCCTGACCGGGCGTGATGGCCACTGGCGTTGGAAGCGCGGCCGGGTTATGGGCGGCGCGAAAGATTGCGTCCTCGAGAGAGGGCTTGAAAAAATTGACCACGGGAAAACCGACGACGTCGACGAAGGAGCCCACTGCGACGCTGGCCTCCTGCGAGGTCTGCATGCAGATGCCGGCCTTCACATCCTGAATGCATAGCACACGCCCGGGCCAGTCGAGCGTGACCGTGCCCTGGACGTGAACGCGGCGCAGGAGACCGGGGTCCGGCGAGAAGCGGAAGAGCTGCGTGACTGGAACCGCAGGCACGGCGAAGGGATCGCGCGGCGCAGGCTGGACCACCGTCACTTGGCGAAGGGCCGGGAAGAATAGATGCACGCCGACCATCTGGCGGCGCTGGTTGAAGAGCGGTGCTGCGTTGCCGTCGATGCGAATGAGGGAATCGACCAGCGAATCGTAGTCCACGCCTTCCTGGCGCACGGTGACAGCGGTGAGCATTCCGCCGTCGGCGGCAACCTCAAGGACCACATTGTGCGCCGTCGCGTGCGTGGAGCGGACGCGGCCTTCAACCTCGACCCACTGGCAATCTAAGCCTCCGGTGAGCAACTGCGTCAAGGATGCTTTCGAGGCATTTGCAGGCAGGCTCGACTGGCCGATTGGCCGCACTTGGTTGCTTGAAACGACGGGCGCGTAGTCGCCTGCATTGGTCACTCCGATGATATCCACCAGTGTGCCCGGTTTGATGGGGAGGATGGGCCGCGCGGGAACGGAGACGAAGACGCCACCCGAAGCATCATGAACGAAGATGGCCCCGTGCCTGACGTCGATATAGGGATCGTAATAGGTGACGACAGCGCGCAGATGGACGGGAAGGTCGCGTGCAGCGTCTTCGGAAGGAAGGTTATGCACCCCCCGCGCCGTGGCCATAATCGGCGGCGTTCCCCGGGAGGCAGGCTTGAGCTGAGCGCCGGCCGCCAGGCAACCCACAGCGAGCACGACCAACAGCACAAACATGCGCCGGATCCGCATCCCATGCCTCCCTTTGAAACCAGTCGACTCAGCCGCGCGAAAAACGGCAGGCCAAATCACCCGCACAACGACACCAAGAGCATGAAGGCCAAGAATGTCATCGACCATTATGCTCCATAACATGAGGAAACGGCAGGTTAACAGCGCGATCCGACCGGTTGAAACTGCGGAAAACCCTGGAACCGGGAAAAAAGAATTTCAAATCGGAATCCGCCGGGAGCCGGACAGGACGTTGCCGGAAAGATGACCCTACTTTGCCGTCAGGGCAGCCACCGGCACAAGCATGTCTTCCTTGCGCATCACGAGATTGGTGGCGTTGAGCGTGGCCAGCTCGAAGCCGTGGCCGTGGGTAATCGCGTCTGTGGGACAGGCCTCAACACAATAGCCGCAGAAGATGCAGCGGTTGTAGTCAATGTTGTAGACCTTGGCGTAACGCTCCGACGAGGAGATGCGGTTCTCGGCGGTGTTTTCCGCGGCTTCGATATAGATGCAATTGGCCGGGCACGCCGCGGCGCAAAGAAAGCAGGCCACACACTTCTCCAGGCCGTTCTCGTCTCGCTCAAGGACGTGCGCACCGCGGAAGCGCTGTTCGAAAACTGCTCCGTGATTGGGTCCGGGACCGTCGGGGTAATTTTCGACCTCCGTCGGCGCAAACATCTCGCGCAGCGTGATGCTCATGCCCTTGGCGATGCCGGCGACGTTGCGCACGATCGACATGCGTCCAGTATACGATGAGGGTTGGGAGGCTTTTTCGATGCGATCGGACATTTGTACCGCTATCTTCCTGTCGCTGCTCGGTGTTGCAGCGATTTCTGCGCAGACGCAAGCGCCGAACCAAACGCAGCCGGCGCCCGCCGGCTCGATGGACGGCATGGATATGAGCAAGCCTGCCGCCAACAGCAACACCAACAACTCAAACCCCAGTAAGCCCATGGACATGAGCCACTGCATGGCAATGATGAAGGGCGGGAACGACAGCCTCGCGAACATCCCGCCGGGCACGCTGCGCGTGACATTGGCCGGCAAGTCCAACGACTGGACGGCGGACAAGCTCGCAGCTCTGCCGCACACGACAGTCACCGTCCACAACGAGCACACCAAGGCTGACGAGGCTTACTCCGGCGTGCCGCTCATCGCGCTGCTGACGCCTGTGGGCGTGAGCGACCAGCCGCACGGCAAGTACCTGCGCTTTTATGTGGAGGCCGTGGGTTCCGACGGCTACGAAACGGTCTACTCGATCGGCGAACTCAATCCCAACGTGCACGACGCCACAGTGATTGTGGCCGACAGCGAGAACGGCAAACCGCTGACCGGTGATGGCCCGCTGAAGCTCGTCGATACGGGAGACAAGCATCCGGCGCGGTGGGTACGGAATCTGGTGGCGATCAAGGTTCTGCCAGCGGAGTGAGAACACACGAAACCAGGCGAGCCGGCGACACTGAAGGGGCGCGCGACCACGGGCACGGAGCCGCGCGCCTCAGGCGCTTGATGGCCTGAGGCACGAGCTTCTGCGATGGCTTCCTAAAAGAGCAGCGAAGCCTTAGTGATGATGGCTCTGTTGCCCGCCCTGTTGTCCGCCGTGACTTTGATTCGATGACGCGGGCCTCGAGCTGCGATCTGCCGGAATTGGCCTGCTGACGGCCGGAGTTGCAGGCCGTCCGTGATTCTGCGCCGCATTTTGCCCGCTCACCCCGCGATAGTTCTGCTCGTGCTGCGCCTGCGTGTTCATGCGCGGAGCAGACGGTTCGCGTGCCGCCTCCCTCTCCGCTGGCTGAGGCCGGGCCTGTACGCCCCCTCCGCCGCGGTAACTCGCGCGTGGATTGTTGTTGTTGCGATTGTTGTTGTAGTTGTTGTTTCCGCGATTGTAGGATCCGCGATTGCCGGCATTGTAGTTGTACGTGTTGTGGACCACTCGCTCGTTGATGCGGTTGTACGCACGGTTATAGAAGAAGTGGCCGCCGTTCCAGTAGCCGCCCTCGTAGCCGAGGCCGATGTAGCCAAAGCCGTAGTTGATGCCGCCGTAGAAGCCGATGTGCATGCCCCAATGGCCGGGATAAAAGAGATAGCGGCCGCCGTAAAAGCCCCAGTAGCCGGGCGTCCAGAGCGCGCCCATGTAGGGAGGCTCAACCCACGCTCCCGGCACCCAGTAGTAGCCGTCGGGGCCCCAGGCCCAGTAGCCGGGCTGCCAGAGGTAGCCGTCGCCTGGTGCTGGGGGCTGATCGTAGTCGGGAAGCGGCGGCGGAGGCTCCGTTGCCTGTTCTGTGGGCAGGCCTGCGTATGCTGAGTCGTCGGGAGGTTGGCCCGGCGCGGCCGACTCGCCGGGTGGCGGCGCAGTTTCAGTTGTGTACGACGGACCAGAAGGCGCCAGGTTGGCGTCGGCGGGGTCGGGCCCTTGGTCCGGGGGAGCTTGGTTCTGCGCGCCCGCAACGGCGGCGCTGACGGTGGGAAGGGTGGGAATCAGCCCCTGGCGACAGACGGCGACGCAAAGAAATGCGGCGACGGCAATCGAAATGGCGATGGCAAATCGAGGAATTCGGTTCATTTTACCCTCCAATTGAATAGGACGCAGCCCGTGGTCACCAAGTCTAGCGCAAGCAGGCTAGAACCGGCTATCCGGGGCGCGACGCGTCGACGCTGCTAATGGCGAACCGCGGGCGGGGCGGACTTGCCGCGATTGTTGGCCGGGGGTGTGGTCACGGGCTTGCGTTGCGGTTGCGCATTGAGCATTTTCTGGCAGAGTTCCGAGTCCTGCCCGCGCTCCAGACCCTGCACAGTATTCTGCCCGCGGCAAAGGCGAAGCTTCATGGCATCGGCGTCGTCTCTAGTCAGCTCCGTCGTGCGCTCCAGGCCGCTGAACGGGTCCACGTCGAATCGGAAGAGCGTGTCGCTGGGCGGCTTGAGCTTGCCGTACTCGAAGTGGTTCCAGGTGCTGAGAAAAGCGCGGCCGTCGGGGCCGGCCGTCACGGCGTAGATTTGCGTCCAATCGATGCCGCTGCCGGCGCCTGGCCCGGTCGCATTCCACACGAGCACTCCCTGGCCGCCACGTACCCATCGCGCCGCCCACATGTGGTACGAAACGTCGTAATGAAGTGCAGTAAAGTACGTGCTGGCCGCGCAGTCGTGGCAGTTGTCGTAGAGAACGGTCAACTCCTCGGGCGCATCCGCGGCAAAATGCTGCCAATCGAACCACCGCAGGTTGACGCCGCTAATAAGCGGCGCCACTACGTGGCTGGTCAGCGAGACGTTCCAGATGGTGAAGGAATCATCGCCAGGCGCCGATTGCGGACCGGGGCGATCGGTAGTGACGACCAGCGCCGCATCGTAGACTAGGCCAATCTCGCGGATCGCCGTCCACTTCTCAACCGTGAGCGAGCGTGTGACCCAGGCGACGATGTTCTGATCTTTCGGATCGTGAAAGTCGATCCAGCGAAAGGTGCCCGACGTTTGCTGAGCACCAAGGGGAAGAACAAAGGCCAGCGCTGCGGCAACAGCGATGAGGCGCCTGGGGAGGTCAACCTGCATGTTTTTAGATATAGCAGAGCCGGGCGCGAAGAGGCAGGGAGTCGACCGGCGCGAATGGGTGAGGCACAGAGCGGAATGACTGCAGCGCGACGCGCATCGTGCGAACGAGCCGTTTTATTTCTGAGGGGAGGGTGGAGTGGGCGTGGGCTTGATGTGGCTCGCGAAGTCCGGCGGCGGAGTGTCTTCGGCTGAAGCGTTCGTCACCAAAGCATCCCACCCGTCGTCGGCGCCATGGTACTTCGTGTATTTGGCTCTGCAGTATGCCACCATACTGCTCGTGTCTTGCGGGATGGCGGCGCTCTGAGCCAGATGAAAAGCCCGCGCGCAGTACCAGAAACCGCCGGCATCGAGCGGCGTCGACTCCAGGTCCGCGACCGCGAGCTGGTAAGTGTCCTGCACATTCGTCGGGTCAATTGCGTAGGCTCGCGTCAGCCACTCCCTGGCCTGCGAGTAGTTCTTCTGCTGGACTGCGCAGTAGCCTTCCGCGCCGACAAAAATATCGTTGAGCAGTTTGCTCAGCGTCACGTAGTTACCTTCTGACATATCTGCAGGCTGGCGCCACATGGGTACGGCAAGCATCCCACCGGACGCGTCGACGCACATCTCGTTGAGCGCCGCGTTGTCGCCTTGCGCAGCGCTCACGCGGTCGAGTGCCACCACAATGCCCAGCGCGCGAATATTGCCTGAGTCCGCCGCCAGCAGGCGCTTCGCCACTTTCATCACCTGTTTCGAATCGCCGGCGGTTTGCCAGGCCGCCATCTCCTGCTCCAGCGCATCGATCAAGACCACGCTCTTCGGGTACTGCTGGGTGAAGGCCTCAAGCGCTTCGGCACGCGCTGTTGCGTCAGCCGTGCTGACGGCGGACGTGTAGGCGCTATATTCGGCGTGGTCCTGGATGACCTTTTGTCCGGATGGAGATTGCTGCGCGCTTGCGGCTGCTAACAACCCAAAAAGCAGGCTGAGCGCACAAAGCGGGCGGCCGGTCCGATTGATTCGCAGGCGGTGCACAAAGGAAGCGTAGCACAGGCGAGTCGGCTGATTGGCCAGTTCAAATTGAGCGTATTCGTGCCGATCCCGCTTCAGCTTTTTCCGAGCGGCGTCGCGCCTTGCTCTCCGGGCCATTCGGTTGCGACCAGATAGGAAATCTCATCGACGACACGTTTCAGCTCGCCGACCATGCGGCTTTTCAGGCGGGGTTCAAACACCTCGAGAAGCGAGTGAAAGTACCAGAGTTGCTCCTTCGGGCCGCGCTTGAACCGGTCCCAAACCGCTGGTCCGATCCCCTTGAGGTCGTCCAGAATGGCTCTCGCGTTGTAGAGCTTGTCGGCGGCGGAGATGACGAGGACGTCTTCGGGTTCCGTGCGCAGGCGCGCCAGATAGGCCTTCTTGCGCTCCTCCCAGCCTTCCTTCTTATCGTGATCCTCGGCGAGAGTGTCGGAAAGGCCTTCGACCATGCGCGCGACGTTGGGGCCGAATTTCTCCTTCACGTCGTCGAGCGTGCGCTGGCCGCCGTGGTCTTCGGCGGTGTCGTGAAGAATCGCCGCGATCACCATGTCTTCGGTGACGGGAACCGCGCTGCCCGCTTCGCTCATCACCAGCGAGGCGACCCCGAGCAAATGCGCCATGTAGGGGATTTTGGTTCCCTTGCGGGTTTCCGTGTGGAGCACGCGCGCGTAATCAACGGCGCGAGTGAAGCGCTCAGTGAGGATGGGGGTTTTTGTGGGGTTTTTCATCTTTTAGTATCGCATGAGGCTGCAGCGAAAACTACAGTGGCGGCCTACTTCGGTTTTAGACCACGAAATCCGCTTTGCTTCCAGAAATAGGTCGCTCCGGCTGAAATGAAAATGATGCCGAAGATCGCAACCGCCACGTCAGTGTCCTGAAAGGACACATTCGCGAGCAGCGAGATGAGTATCGTTGCGCCTGAAAGCACGGCAGCGATTGCGAGAAATACATGCCACGTCTTCATGGTTTACGCCACCCTTTCTGCCCTCTGCTCGCAGGGCTCCTAAAGAGCTGCGAGGTCAAAGTAGCCCACCACCCAAAGTTACGCCTGCTTCTGTTCACGCGGCTCCGCGTCACAATCCCAGCTTCGCCCACATCGCATCCACTTTGGCTTTCGTTGCTCGATCCATCTCGATCATTGCAGGCCATGGGCGGTTGAAGCCCTCGGCCTTCCACTTGCGCGTGGCGTCCACTCCCATTTTCGATCCGTAGTTGGGCAGGCGGCTCGCGTGATCGAGCGAATCGACGGGGCCGAGGGTGAATTGAATGTCGCGTTCGGGATCGATATTGTTGGCGACGCGCAGCACGACTTCGCCGATGTTCTGCACGTCGCAGTCCTCGTCGACCACGATGATGCACTTGGTAAACATGGCCTGGCCCAGCGACCAGATGGCGTTCATCACCTTCCGCGCCTGGCCTGGATAGCTTTTCTTGATCGACACGATCATCAGATTGTGAAAGACGGCCTCGACAGGCAGATGAATGTCGACCAGCTCGGGGATGGTCATCTTCATCGCCGGTAGAAAGATTCGCTCGACGGCTTTGCCCATCCACGCGTCCTCCATGGGGGGCTTGCCGACAATCGTCGCGGCGTAGATCGGGTCTTTGCGGTGCGTGATACAGGTGAGATGGAAGACGGGATACTCGTCCTCAAGCGTGTAGAAGCCAGTGTGGTCGCCGAAGGGGCCCTCTGCGCGCAGTTCGCCGAGTTCTACGTAACCCTCGAGCACGATCTCGGCATTGGCCGGAACTTCGAGGTCGACGGTCTCGCACTTGACGATCTCGACGGGCTTGCCGCGCAAAAATCCCGCGATCAAGAACTCTTCGACTTCAGGCGGCGCCGGCACGATGGCGGCGAAGGTCGTAGCGGGATCGGTGCCGATAGCCACGGCAACCTCGAGACGCGAGCCCTTCAAATTGCCAAGTGAGATTTGCGGCATCCCGCCGGTTGCGCCCTCCGGAATGCTGACTGCGCCGCCGGCGGTCTCGGCCATCATCGCCACGCGGGCGCCCGCCGCGCTGATCGTCGGGTCGGCTTCCGCGCCGGCCGCTGCGGCGTTGCGCAGCGCCTCACGGTAATGCTCGGCTGCGACTTTCTGCCGCTGCCAATGCATGCCCGTGGTCTGGCCGTCGTAGACCTGCATGCGATACATGCCGATGTTGCGCTTGCCCGTTCCCCCTCCTCTTCCAGGATCGCGCGTGTGCACGCAAGGCAATGTGATGAATCGCCCGCCGTCGTGCGGCCAGCATTTGAGGATGGGAAAATAGTCTAGATTGAACTTCTCGCGTCGGATCACTTCCTTGCACGGCGCGTCCTTGGCGCTCACGGTTTTAGGAAAGGCACTGGTAAGCGCGCCAAGCTGGGGCAGCATTTTCAACTTGTCGAACAGGCCTTCGGGAGCCTTGACATCCATCAGCCCGCTGATCCGATCGGCGATCTCGTCAATACTCGCAACGCCAAGCGCCAACGCCATGCGGCGCTCCGAGCCGAACTGGTTGATGAGAACTTTGTGGCCGGGATGGCCCTTCACGTTTTCGAACAACAGCGCCGGTCCGCCGGGCGCGTAGTTATCTTTCGTCGCGCTCCCATTCGCGTCCGCGTGCGATCCAATCCCACTTCGCGATCCGGTCTTGCTCACGCGGTCGGTGATCTCGGTGATTTCGAGCTCCGGCGAAACTTCTTCGCGGATGCGCTTCAGCTCGCCGTGTTTTTCGAGCGTCTTGATCCAGTCGCGCAAATCGTCGTAGGCCAAGGGCTTGCTCCCCGGCGGCAGAGGCCGCCGTCAATCTTTCAGCTTATGGCCTTTAGCTTATAGCGTCGCGGCCCAGTTCGCAGGGGCGGAGCGATTTGCTTGGTGGGGTTGTGTGGGCAGTTAACCGGCGGGCTCGATAGCAGGAACCAGCGGTATGACCGGCGGAATCGCGTCCATGGGATAGCCGAGGCGCTTCCACTCGTCGAAGCCTCCGCGCAGCGGGCGCACGCGCTCAATGCCGAGCTTGTGCAGTTGCATCGCGGTCTTGGCCGCGGTGGCCTCGCTGGGGCAGGTGCAATAAAGCACCACATCGCGATCGCGGGGAATCTCGTGGTGGCGCGAGGTGATGGCATCGGGCGAGAAATGCACTGCGCCGGGCAGCGTGAACGGGTCGGGCACCAGTTCCAGAGGATGGCGCAGATCGACAATATACACCTGCTCGCCAGCGTCGAGTTGCTGCTTTAATTCTTCGGGTTCGAGGCGCGAGGCAGCCAGCTCTTTCAGCACCATGCGGCGGCGAATGAGGCGCGCAATGAAGAATCCAACGATGCCCAAAATGAGCAACGCGCCCGAAAAGCGGCCGACCCAGTCGAGCAGGCTGGGATTGCGCTTGAGCAGATCACCGAAGAACCGGCCGCAGGCCATCGTAACGCCCACCCAGAAAACGGAACCGATGCCGTCATAGAGCAGGAACGCGCCAAAGTTCATTCTATTTTGTCCGGCAACGGGCGGCGCCAGCGTTGACAGGCCGGGAACGAACTTGGCAAACATGAGCATGGTGCCGCGGCGGCGGCCAAAGGAATCCTGCGTGCGGCGGACGCAGGTGGTCGGCTCCAGCGAAAGCTTACAGAGCAGGCGCAGCACGCGATGGCCCTGGCTACGCCCGACAAAGAACCAGACGCTGTCGGCGGTGAGCGAAGCCGCCACAGCTACTGCAAGCGCCAGAGAAAAACTGATCTGGCTTTGGGCGGAGAGCGCGCCTGCAGCCAGCAGCACAGGCACCGCTGGCAGCGGAATGCCGAGCTGCTCAATCAGCACCCAGGCAAAGATCAGCAGGTACCCGTACATCAACAGAATGTCGGTCGGCAGCGCCATGAATTGACTCGAACGATGGTGAGCTACGGAATCAGACCGCTCGGCTCCGCGGCTTAAGCACGGTAGAAAGACGGCCTCACCTTATGAGATGAATCTAATCGAAGTTTGTTTCAGAAGAATCAAGAAAAACCCGGGGCGGCCGGTCAGGGATTCTTGGCCTTCGCTGAAACAACCTGCTCGATGGTCCAGTCGACCCAGGTGGCCTGCTCGGCCGGGCACGCAAGGCGCGCCGGATCGTTGGCGAGGACAGCGTCGACGAAGTCTTCGACGATGGGAAAATGGGGGTTCGCGTGCGGAGGCAACATTTCCGTTCGTCCGGCCACGCGCAGCTCCGGGCCGTTCAGCGGATCGAGGTTGATCTCGCCGTCCTCGCCGATAATGCGGAACCGGTCGCGCGCCACGCGCGAGTTCCAGCGCACATCGACGACGGCATGCACGCCGCCGGAAAAGCCCATCAGCACGGTCGCCGAATCCTCGACGGGAATTTGATGCACGGCGTTCGAAAGCAGGCCGTAGGCGCGCTCCGGCTTGCCGAACAGGAAGTTCATGGCGTCGATGCGGTGCGAGGCGATGTCATAGAGCGGGCCGCCGCCTGAGAGCGCCGGATCGGCAAGCCATTCGCGGCCTTCGATCTCGAGCCAACTGCGGCAATTGGCCTCGGCGAGGAGCGGGCGGCCGATGGCGCCCTCCGCAATGAGCTGTTTGGCGCGGATCAGCTTTGGGTAAAGGCGGCGATAGTACGAGACACCAAAGAGACGGCCCGAAGCGTGACCCAACATGCGACTCGCCGCGCGGCCTTCGGCGACCATCCTCTCCGCCTCGGCGAAGTTCATCGCCATGGGCTTTTCGCAGAGGACGTGCTTGCCCGCGCGAAGCGCCGCGATCGCGGCCCCTGCATGAAAGGCCACCGGAAATGCGATGTAAACGGCATCGACAGCAGGGTCGGTGAGAGCTTCCTCAATGCTCGCCCACGATCGCGCGCCGGGATACGCCGCGGCTTTGGCCGGAGTGCGCGTGACAAAGCCGAAGAGCCTGCTGCGCGGCTCAGCTTGAATGGCGGGAATGACGCGCTTGCGCGCGATGTCGCCGATGCCGGCGACCACCCAGTTGACGAAGCTCATGTCTAGGCCATATTAATCCAGACCAAAATAAAACCGGGCCTTAATAAACCGGGGGCCAGAATAACCCGGACCAGAATAGATCCGAGGGCGGCCATGGGCGCAAAAAAGCCGCCCGCAGGCGGCTTGATTGCGATCTGAATGTGGGAGGGCTACGTGGTTATTGCTCAGGGCCTGAAGAGTCGGACGTAGGCAGCGCCGGAGGAACAGTACCTTGCGCAGGCACTCGCGCGGGCGCGGATTGCGCATCCTGGTTCTTTTCCCCGAAATAGTCGTGGTCCCAAAGGTCGGCGTAAAACGCGCCAGTGAGCTCGGCGGCGCGCGGGCCGAATGTGGCCCTGCCGCCCTCGAGGAAAAAGACGGTCACCAGGCCGCCCTGCGGCGACTCAGAGTAGGCAGCGAACCAGCCGAAGCGCGTTCCGTTGTCGGAGCAGGTCCCGGTCTTGCCAAAGATCGGCAGCTCACGGAAGTTCGCGCGCAGTCTGCGCGCGGTTCCATATTCCACGGCTCCGGCCATGCCGTCTTCGAGGTCCGGTACGAACCGGGCGATATCGAGCGTGCGCTTGATTCTGGGCTGGAACGCAGCGATATCTTCCGGCGTGGTCGGATGCTGGAGATAGTAGAGCGTTCCACCGTTGGCGATGGCGGCCACCAAGGCACCCAATTGCAGTGGAGTGAGCGAGACGCCTTGGCCAAAGCTGCACATCCGGGCCACACCGCCCTCGGTCTCGGGAATCGGCTGATCGGGATAGACCCCTAACTGTTCGCCGGAAATGTTGTAGCCGGCCAGCTCGCCGAGGCCAAACTGCGTAGCGTAATAGCGCACGCGCTCGAAGCCCAGCTCGCGACCCAGCTCCTCAAAGTAGAGGTTGTTGCTTTTGGCCAGCGCCTGGGTCATATCCATGCGGAAGCCGGGGAGCTGCACCATGGTGTCGCTTGTGACCAGCGATTCGGAAAGCGCAGCCAGCGCCACAGTCAGCTTGATCGTGGAGCAGGGCTCTGCGCCCGGCGAGAGCGCAAGCTTCTGGTTGACCATGGCAAGAATGCGGCCGTTGGCGGGATTGATCACCACCGCTGTGCCGTTCATGTCGCCCAGGGCATCGATGGCCGCCTGGCGAACGACAGGATCTTCGCCGGCCGTGTCGTCGCCCGCGCCGATCTCACCTTGAATAAACGAACTGGCCGTGAAGCGCTCGTAATAATGATGGCGGCGGTGATAGGAAGCGCTGCGCACCTGTGCTCCCGCCCTGGCATTGAGCCGGCTGGCCGTGGTTGTTCTCCCCGTGACGCGAGCCCCCGAGACACGAGCCGTAGACCGGTGCGCGGAAGAGGAGCGCGTGGCCGCGGTTTGCGATGCCGAGGTTCTGGATGCTGTTGCGCGGGAAGTGCCGGAGTGAGTCGTGGCTGTCTGCGTGGCGGAATGATGCGCAGTTGTGTGATGGGTGCTGGAGAGGTGCGACTCAGACTTGGATTTGGAATGATGTAGAGGTTGCGGAGCATCCAGCGCTGCGGCGCAGGCGGCACCGATGCCGAAGACAAGAAAGACAAATTGAATAGGCCCAACGCGCAACATCTTCATCCAGTTAACAACCTCTCAACTTTTGAATCTCGTGCCGCGCGTTCGCCCCTGAGCTCCGCACTTCGTTCTATCAATCTTCGACGCCCTTGCGTTTTTTCGTCGGTCCGGCGAAATGTTCTTACCGGTCCCAGGGAATTGCGACAATTCAACTGCGCGATCGTGAGATTCGCCGCCAACCAGGTCTTTCAGACTTCAAAACAACCCGGGAGACAGTAGTGTCCCTCGATCGGACATCGCAACCCATACAACTTTTGGGGCGTTGTGTTTACTATACCCTTTTCGCGCCCGTTTTGGAACGATTCCCGATATTAGGCAGCGGCCTGGGGCAGTTGATTCGATGGATCTTTAGAACTTCAGCCGGCGCAGAAATGTGGGTACATCCAGATCTCGCTCGGGTTGTTCAACCGGGCCCGCGAAGAGCGACGGCCCGGTCTCTGCGTTGGGCTCCGCCCCATCGCGCGGGATTGCAGCGAATTCCGAAGCATAGTCCCGGGGCTGGTTGTCAGACTCCGATGCCGTGTCCTCGGATTGCGGTCCGGTCGACGGCGCGCTCTCACCATTCGCCGCAAACTCCATTTCGTGACCGGCCACCTGCTTCGCGGGCGAAGCAACCATCACCGTGGTGGCCACTCCCGGCGCAGCCGCAGCAAAAAAGAAACCATCGTCTGCGTTCTCCGTCGCCGCATCGTCTTCTTCGCTCATGAAGCGCGCCGGAGCAGGAGCGGGCTCCGGAGAACTCTCGCGCATCCAGTTGCCAGTCGACACAACAGGCACCGAGACCACCGGCGCCTCCTCCACATTCAGCATGCGCGCACGCCGCTCCGGCATTTGATCGCGGAAGCCGGTAGCGATCACCGTGATCTTCACCTCTTCGCCCATCTTCTCGTCGAGCACCGCGCCGAAGATGATGTTGGCGTCTTCGTGCGCAGCCGACTCGATCAGCGACGACGCTTCGTTCACCTCAGAAAGCTTGAGCGAGCTTGACCCAGTGATGTTGATAAGGATTCCGCGCGCGCCGTCGATCGCGCCCGCGTCAAGCAGCGGCGACGCCATGGCCGCCTGCGCCGCTTCCACGGCGCGGTTCGAGCCCGAGCGCACGGCGGTGCCCATCACAGCGTGGCCCATGCCCGCCATGGTCGTCTTCACGTCGGCAAAGTCGCGGTTGATGATGCCGGGAATGGTGATGATGTCGCTGATGCCCTGCACGCCCTGGCGAAGCACGTCGTCGGCAATGCGGAAGCTTTCGAAGAAGCCCGCATCCTTGGCTACGGCGAGCAACTTCTCGTTGGGAATCACGATCATCGTATCCACGCTGTCGAGCAGTTCGTTGAGGCCGCGCTCGGCCTGCATCAGGCGGCGCTTGCCCTCGAAGGCGAATGGCTTGGTGACTACCGCGACGGTAAGGATGCCCATCTCGCTGGCCAGCGAAGCGATCACCGGCGCGGCGCCGGTGCCCGTTCCTCCTCCCAGTCCCGCTGTGACAAACACCATGTCGGCGCCCTCGAGCGCCTCGATGATCTTTTCCGAGTCTTCCAGCGCGGCGCGGCGGCCTACGTCAGGATTGGAGCCCGCGCCCAGCCCCGAGGTAAGGCGAACGCCCAGCTGCAGCTTGACTGAAGCCTCCGACAACTTGAGCGCCTGCACATCGGTGTTGGCGGCGACAAACTCGACGCCTTCCATGTGGGCCTGGATCATGCGATTCACGGCATTGCTGCCGCCACCGCCCACGCCGACCACCTTGATGCGCGCTCCGCGCACATTTTCGTCATGAAACTGAATGCGCATCTCTCCGGCTTCGCTGATTCGCTGTTCCATTGGGTCTCCGCTCTCCTCGATTTTCATCTGTTTCCTCACCGTTTCCGACCTCGCTCCAGCTGCAGTTTTTCTGATCCCTGATCCCTCGTCCTTAATCCCTACATCCCTATGTCCCCGTTCCCTAGTTCCCTCTGTCCCTTGGTCCCTGTTCTTAGAAGCTCGCTGCAAACATGGCGCGCAACCTGTCGCGCAAACTGCCGGTGCTCTCCTCAGCCTCGCGCGTTATTCGGGTGCGATGCGCGTAGAGGACCATTCCGATGCCCACGGCCCAGGCCGGATGATTCAGATCCTGAGGCATATGCGAGAGGCGCACAGGCAGGCCGATGCGCGCCGGAACTCGCAACTGGCTTTCGGTCACGTCGAGCATGCCGGGCAGCATTGCGCCCCCGCCAGTCAGCACGCAGCCCGCGCCCAGCGCATCCACCACGCCGCCATAGCGCAGGCTTTCTTTCACGTAGTACATGAGCTCGCGCGCGCGCGGCTCCAGAATCTCGGCCATAGTGCGGATTGACAATGTGGCGGGCGCGCCCCGTGGCGTGGCGATCTCCACCTCTGCCAGTTGCGGAACCGCGGTGACCACCGCGTTGCCATACTGCCGCTTCAGCTCTTCGGCCTGCGCCATCGGCAATTGCAATCCGATGGCGAGGTCGTTGGTGAAGTGTGCTCCGCCGATGGGAACCGACGCGGTGTAGGCGACTGCGCCCTCAAAAAAAACTGCGAGATCGCTGGAATGAGCGCCGATTTCGATCACGCACACGCCCAACTCTCGCTCGTCGGCAGAGAGCGTGCACTCGGCGGCCGCGATCGACTCCAGCACTGCCTCCGACACCTCAAGCCCGGCCCGGTTGGCGCAAGTGACCGTGCTTTGCAGCGCGCTGCCTCCACAGGTGGCAATGTGCAGCTCGACTTCAAGCCGTGCGCCTACCATGCCTACGGGATCGAAGATACCGGGCTGCTCGTCGAGGATGAACTGCCGCGGCAGCAAATGCAGAATCTCGCGATCGGCGGGCAACTCGATGGCGCGGGCGCGGCCAATGGCGGCGCGCACGTCCTCGCCGGTAATCTCGCGCATGCCGCGGCTCAACTGGAATCCGCCATTGGTGTTGACGCCGCGAATGTGCGGACCGCCGATGCCCACCACGCACTCGTCAATATTGGCGCGGGCTACGCGCTCCGCCTGCTCGTTGGCGGCGCGCACCGCTTTGGCCGCGGGCGCAAGCTCCGCAATCAACCCCTTGCGCATTCCCGCCGACGGCGCCACTCCGTGCCCTCGATAGCGCAGCACGCTCTCGTTCACATCGGCCGCCAGAACGCGCGTCCACGCGCTGCCGATGTCGAGCACCACAATCAGGTTGTCCTGCTTCTGGCCCATAGTCGTTTACCCGCCCTGCGTGACGGTCGCAGCAGAACTACGCTGAGAGCGATTGTTGCTTTCCTGGGTCGTCATTGCCGGACGAGTTGTCGAAGCGGAGTTCCGCTTCGTTGTGTTTTGCGCCGCCGCCCGCTTCGCTGGAGCCGCGCGCTTCTTGTCTTGCACCGGCTTAGTATTCTTTGGCGCGGAGCCTTTCGCCGCTCCTCCACCGGCCGGCGACGCGCCTGCGGAAGGAGTCGCCTGCGCATTTTTTGGCCCGTCTGCGGCCACTGCGTCGCCACCCGCACTCTCCGCAGTCTCTTTCCCCGAGGCCATTTCCAGCACCACCTGGTTGACGTAACGAAGATCCACTGCCGCGAGGTGTGGATACTGCTGGCGCCACTCCGCGATGTGCGCCTGGTAGCGCTCGTAGCGCTCCAGGAAATGATCTTCGCCAAAGTGCGCCAGAATGTCGGCGCCCTGTTCCGGCATCAGCACGCGCGCGTCTTCGGGATCGGTGAGGTCGATCTCGGAGATCTGCTCGGAGTTATGTTTGCCGTCGGTGTCGAGCTCCGCCATCATGCGCAGGTAGACGTCCATGCGCGCCTTGCGAGAGTCGGCAGAATCGCCGGCATCGATCCCCGTCAATACAGGGAACGAGTAGTGGTGCTTGGCCATCGTTGCTGGCGCCATGGCGAGCAGAACTCCGTTTGCATCCACGAGTCCGATTTGCTCGCCGTGCCGCGTGAAGGCGACCGGCTGCCGCTCCACCACAGCGACGCGAATCTGGTCCGGCAGAACGCGCATCACTGTCGCCCGCTCAATCCAGGGAATCTCTTCGAGCTGGCGGCGTCGCTGGTCGATGGGAACAAAGAAAATGTTGCGGCCGATGTCTTCGCCGAAGACGGGCATCATCTCCGAGCGGCTGACTTCAGTGAGGCCGGTGGCCTGAATGTCCTCAGCGCCTGCAATGCGGAAGCGCGCGTCGCGTTCGAGAGAGTGGCGCACCAGGAGGCAAGCGGTGGTGAAGGCGCCCAGCACGAGCAGCGCGGCTGTTGCGAGAAACACGCGGCCCACCGTGCTTGCCGGCCGCCACCAGGGCCGTTTGGATGTGCCGAAGCGATCCGCAGTGGGGCGCAGAACACCGTCGCCGTCCGGATCGTCAAACTCCAGCGGCATTCCCGGACCGCGTCTACCCGCAGCACCGGGGCGGAACTGCCCCACTAAAGGAGAGTCGTCGCGCGTGCGCCGCGTGCGAATTTCGGCGGGCGGTTCGTCCTCCCACAAAGTGGGCCGGTTTGTCGTATTTCCTTGATTCGTCACGGCTGAGCAGGGTCGTGAGAGTCGCCAGATTTCACTATAGCCCGCGCTGTGATGGCTGTTTTCCGTGAGATCGACGGGGGTATCCGTGGGGTTACGGGGTGGAGATCGTGGAAGGTGATCAGCGGTCAGGAATCAGGGCTTTGATTCCAGCGCGGCCAGAATCTGCGGGGCGAGCTGGCTCACGCTTCCCGCGCCAAGCGTGAGGATTAAGTCGCCATTCTGCGCCGCGGCCGCCGCCGCGCAAATTGCAGCGGCAAAGTCGGGCGCAAACTCGATGCGCGGGCCGCCCTTCTCGGTTTTGATGCGCTCGGCAAGCCGCTCCGCGGTCACGCCTGGAATGGGCTCTTCGCTGGCCGCATAGATGGGCAACACAATCACCGTGTCGGCGTCTTTGAATGCTCCGCCGAATTGTTCCAAGAGATCGAGCGTTCTGGAGTACCGGTGCGGCTGGAAGACCACATGGATTCGCCCGCGCGCGCACTCCCGCGCCGCGGCAAGGGTGGCGCGAATCTCGGTGGGATGGTGGCCGTAGTCGTCGACCACCGTGACTCCGCGCGCCTCGCCTCGTTTTTGGAAGCGCCGGTCCACTCCGCGAAAGTTGGCGAGCCCCTCGGCAATCTTTCCCGGCGGCATTTCGAGTTGCCGACCAATGGCTACGGCCGCCGTCGCGTTCAACACATTGTGCCGCCCGGGCACGTGCAGCTCGAACGGACCCAACGGTCCCGAAGCGGTATGCACCTGAAAGCGCGAGAAGCCGCTTCCCTGCCCTGCGCCCGTGTCGGACCACCGACCTAGCGCGGATCCCGCATCCAGTAGCTCGAGCCGGTAGTCGGCCTCCGTGGCCACGCCGTAGGTGAAGACGCGCCGCCGCACACGCGGCAGAATCCCCTTGAGCAGCGCATTGTCGATGCAGGCCGTAACCGCGCCGTAGAACGGCACGCGATCCATGAAATCGACGAAAGCACGCTCCACGTCAGCCATGTCGTGATAGCAGTCCATGTGCTCGCGATCGAGATTCGTGACGACCGCGAGGATGGGAGACAGTTTGAGGAATGAGCGGTCGCTTTCGTCGGCCTCGGCGACGAGGTACTGCGTTGTGCCCAGGCGCGCGTTCGAACCCAGCGCATCCACGCGCCCGCCGACGACGACCGTGGGATCGAGGCCGCCTGCCGAGAGCACCGCGGCCACCATTGACGTGGTCGTCGTCTTGCCGTGCATGCCGGCGATGGCGATGCCGTATTTGAGCCGCATCAGCTCAGCCAGCATCTCCGCGCGCTGGATCACGGGAATCTTGCGCGCGTGCGCCTCCCGCACCTCGGGATTGCTTGCGTTAACGGCAGAGCTCGTCACGACCACCGTTGCGCCCGCGACGTTGGCCGCGTTGTGGCCTTCGTAGACGGTGGCGCCGAGTTGCGCCAGCCGGTCGCTTACCGCGCTGCGCTTTAGATCGGAGCCCGAGACCTTGATGCCCAGGTTGAGCATGATCTCGGCGATGCCGCTCATGCCGATGCCGCCTATTCCGATGAAGTGCGCGTGCTGCGACGTGGCAAACATGGGGTTGAAGGATCAGGGTAGCAGACATCAGAGAACAGAGATCAGAGATCAGAGACTGGATGCCCGCAACTTTGAGACGGGGCTGGAAGAAACAGGAATCGCGGCGTCCGTTGCGGTCGGCTCCAGCACGGGAATACTGATCTCTGATCTCTGACCCCTGATCTCTGCCTATGGCAACGCGTACTCAAATTCGTAGAAGTGCTGCCCGTTCTCGACGCGAATCGTGAACGTGCCCTCGATGCCGTTCAGCTCGCCCGTTCCCGAGCCCGGCACCGCGATCACCTGCATGTTGGGGCCGTTGCCATCCATGGTGGCAAAGTGCTGCAGCGCAAAGCTGCCGTACTTGCCGTTCAGCGTGCCTGTCACGAACTCGATCGCCACGTATCCCGCCGCTCCGGCCTTGGGATCGCCACTGGTAAACATCTCGCCGATGGTTGTCGCTTCCATCTCGCCATGGATTTTCTTGTTGATGGAGAAGCGTCCGATTCCTTCAGCTGGAGAAGGGACCAGTGGATGAATGTCGACAGTGAAGGTGCCATGGGCGTGGTGCATCGGGATCTCCTTTAGCCGGGCGGGGGCGTGTGGCGAAAGTTGCGCCGGCCGTGCAGCGGTGATCAGCGGTATCAGTCGTTTCTCAGAATATCGCGGCGGCCCTGAGAGGGCGCTTTTCAGCCCCAAAAAGCACGCGCCATGAACACGAATCGGCCGAAAAGTTGCGCGACTTTATTTTCGCGCAGTGCCGCAACCTTCCGCCGCTCTGGTGTTTGCATGGGACAGAACCGGCAAGCTACGCCGGGGCCCCCACGAATGGAAACGTTCGTGGGTGGAAGTCCAAGGGCCAGCAAGAAGCAATCTTCAGGGTGGTGGCGAGCCAGGGCGGACAAGTAAACCAGCCCGCGCGGAATGGAGGGAATATGGGCAGCATGAAGAAGTGCCTGAAGAAGTGTTTGTTGGGAGCGGCATTGGCAGCCGGAGCACTGGGATTGAGCGCGGCGCCCGCTCAGGCAGCTCGAATCGGCTTTTACGTTGGCGCACGCGCGGTCGCCGTTCCGCCATGCCCTGGACCGGGATATGCGTGGGTCGGCGGCTACTGGGCCAACGGTTACTGGGTGCCCGGCTACTGGAGTTTCGTGGGCGTTCGCGTCGGTGGGCCCATCTTCCGCGGCGGCTTTGTGGTGGACCGCGGGCCGGCTTTCTATCACCGCGACTTCGACCGTCGCGACCGTGACGACCGGCACTTTGACCGAGACGATCGTTTTCGCAGGTAGCTCCGCCTTCTGCTGCCTGCACCATGCGGCCTCTCCAAACTGGAGGGGCCGTTTTTTTAGGTCGTTTCGCCATTTGAAACATCTCTTAGAGTGTGGGGTAACTCCCTTTGGAGTGAGGGCCAAGGCAAGGCAAATGGGAAAGTTGTTGCTCTTTCGGGCGCGATGGTCCAATCTTTCATCGGACCGCAACAAAAGGGCGAAAAGAGCGTTTAAGGAAGTGAAGGCCGGCCAGAAGACGAAACAAGAGAGGCCGGGAGGGTGCTGATGCCGGAGGCAACTCCGGGTTCCAGTCCGGGCAAGGCGAGGACGGGCCAGCACAAGGAGGATGTCATGAAAAAGCTCTGGTTGGTCTTGTTGGCAACGCTTGTGGTTCTGCCGTTCGCTGCTGTCCCAGCGAACGCCCAGGTCGGGGTAGGAATCGGCGTCGGCCCCGCGATGGTTGATCCCGGATATTACGCCGATTACGGTCCCCCGGATTGTTCGTGGGGTTATTACCCGTATTACCCCTATGCATGTGCCCCTTACGGCTATTACGGTCCTAGCTGGTTCTACGGCGGCGTCTTCATCGGCGCCGGGCCGTGGTACGGATGGGGCCGGTACGGCTGGGGTGGCCGCGGCGGATACGGCTATCGCGGCGGGTACGGCTACCGTGGCGGATACGCTTACGGCGGGCGTGGAGGCTATGCTGGTCGCGGATATGCCGGCGGCGGACATGGCTACGTAGGCGGCGGTGGTCGCGGCTATACCGGTGGCGGCGTAGCGCGCGGCTATAGTGGCGGCGCACGCGGTGGATTCAGCGGCGGCGGTGGCTATCACGGCGGCGGTGGCGGCGGCTTCCATGGTGGAGGCGGCGGCGGCCACGGCGGTGGTGGGCACCGGTAATCCCCTTACAGCGGAAGGTTGAAGTTCCGCTGATTGATGACGAAGCCCGCTTGCCTCGGCAGGCGGGCTTTTTGTCTGCGTTCGGGAGCGAGTGAGCAAGAGAAAAGCGCTTTGGGTCGACGGATCGGAGGCCCGCGTTTGAGCATCACTGGCCGAGAGCTGAAGGCTGAAAGCTGACTCGTTAGCTCCGCTAACCCCGCCAACTCCGCTAACTCCGCTGCTTCCCCGCCATCTCCGCCAGCCGGTTGGCAATCCGTTCAGCCGCGCCCGGATGCGCTTGCGTGCGCGCAGCAGCAGCCATCGTAGCCAGGCGGCCGGGATCGGTGACTAGGCCGGCGAGGATCCAGAGCAACTTGTCGGGAATGTCTAGATCGTTTTCCTTCAGCATCACGGCGGCTCCGGCGGCGACCATGGCTTCGGCGTTGCGGCGTTGGTGCTGGTCGGTTGCAGCGGCAAAGGGAACCAGCAGCGCGGGCTTGCCCGCCGCCGCCTCCTCGGCCACAGTCGACGCGCCGCTGCGCGACATGACCAAGTGCGCCCGGGCAAACTCCGCCGCCATATTGTCGAGGAACGGCCGCACCAGCCAGCGCGCGGGGTCGGCCCCGCTGGCCGCGTAAGCGGCATGAGTGGCTTCAAAATTGCGCATTCCGCTCTGGTGCAGCACCGTGAGACCGGGCACCGCATCGAGCAGAGACTTTATGATGTGCGGCAAATGGATGTTGAAGAGCCGTGCCCCCTGCGAGCCGCCGAAGACAAGCAGGTGCGGCGCGCCCGACGGTGCTTCAAGCGAAAAGAACTCCGGGCGCACGGGAACGCCGGTGACTTCAGCGTTGCGGAACCATTTAGCCGCTGCAGGAAAATTGATGGCCGCCGCCTGCACCCACTTGCCAACGAGCCGGTTGGCCAGGCCCGGCATCGCGTTCGGCTCAAAGGCCATCGCGGGAATCTTAAGCCGCAGCGCGGCCACCATCGCCGGTCCGGATGCATAACCGCCGACGCCCAGCACGGCGTCGGGGCGGAACTCGCGCATCAGGCGTTTGCAGTCGCCAATGCTGCGCGGCAAACGGGAGAGGGTCTGCAGCCGGATCATCAACGAAACACTCTTCAGCGGGCCTACATCGATCAGCTTGAGCGGGAATCCCGCTTCCGGCACGAGACGCGACTCGAGACCGCGCGTAGTGCCGACGAGAAGGACTTCAGCCCCGTGCCGCTCGACCAGCGCGCGCGCCACGGCCAGCGCGGGAATGATGTGCCCGCCCGTGCCGCCTCCGGCAATGAGGATTTTCAATTTAGAGTTCACGGTTTGCAGTTCACCGTTCGCAGTTGCCGGTCGCCAGCGACTGGGTTCTCCTGTTCCCTTGGTCCCTTGTTCCCAGCTTCTCTCACTCCGCCCGCCGGCTGATATTGAGCAGGATCCCGATGCTGGCCAGTGTGCAAAAGAGCGAAGTGCCTCCATGCGAGATCAGCGGCAAGGGAATGCCTTTGTTGGGAACCAGCGAAAGCACCACGCTGATGTTGAAGAAAGCCTGCAACAGAATCGTAATGGTGATGCCGAAGGCGGCCAGCCGTGCAAAGGGATCGCTGCACCGGAAGGCCGTACGCAATCCACGGACGCCGAACAGGCCAAACAGAAGCACAATGAACATGGCCCCAACGAATCCCAGCTCCTCAGCGATGTTGGCGAAGATGAAGTCGGTCGCGGCCTCGGGCAGAAAAAACAGTTTCTGCATCCCTTCCATATAGCCGTGGCCCGTTAGCCCGCCTGTGCCTACGGCGATGAGCGATTGATAGATGTGATAGCCGGCGCCCTGCGGATCGGATTCGGGATTGAGAAAGACCAGCATGCGCGCCCGGCGCCACGGAACCATGAGCAGCAATGCGGCCAGCGCGGGTAACGCAGCGGCGACAGCGCCCAGAAGAACCTTCCATTCCATCCCCGCCAGCACCAGAATCATTGCCGCCACGCCCGCCAGCACCAGCGCCGTTCCCAGGTCGGGCTGCGCCGCCACAAGCACGACAAACAGGCCGGGAATGAGGGCCGCGGGCACGAGCGTCCGCCTCCAGTCGCGCATGGCGCCGAGGCGCGTCTGCAAGAACCAGGCCAGAAACAGCACCAGCACCGGCTTGGCGATTTCGGAGGGTTGGAGAGTGAAAAAATCGCCGAAACGAATCCATCGATGCGTGTGGTGCGAGCCGGGCATGAGGAAGACAAGCACCAGCAATACGGTCGTAATCGAGAGGGCGGGATAAATAAAGCGCGGCGAATTATAGCGGCTCACGTCAACGTGCATCAGCACGAGCATTGCCACCACGCCCACTGCAGCCCAAACGGCCTGAGTAAAGATGAAGGTGTAGGCCGAGTGGTACTTTTCCTGATCGACAACGGCCGAAGCCGAGAACACCATCACCAGCCCGGTGACCACCAGCACCAGCGTGGTGAAGAACAGCCATTTGTCAACGCCAACTCTTTTCGCCATAGGTTCCTACGCGCCCGGCTTTGCCTTCCAATCTTTTCGTTCAGCGACAAGTTGCTTGAAGACACTCCCGCGGTGCTCGTAGTTCTCAAACTGATCGAAGCTGGAGCAGGCCGGCGCTAGCAGCACCACCTCGCCGGGTCGCGCGGCAGCGGCCGCAGCGTTTACCGCGTTGGCCAGCGTCTCGCACGAATGGATCGGCACCACGCCGCGCAGATGCGACTCGATCTTGGCCGCCGCCGCGCCGATGGTGTAAACGGCGCGCACCCGCTCGCGCAGCAAGGTCGAGAGCGTGGTGTAGTCCGAGCCTTTGTCCTTGCCGCCCAGGATCAAATGAATGCCGCCCGGAAACGAAGCCACGGCTTTGGCGGTCGCATCCACATTGGTGGCCTTCGAGTCGTTGTAGAACTCAACGCCATTGACGGTTGCCACGTACTCCAGGCGATGCTCCACCGCATGGAACTTCTCGATGGCGCGGGCGATCACATTGGGCGGCACACCGGCCAGCCGAGCCGCGCACACTGCTGCTAGCACGTTTTCCACGTTGTGCTCGCCCTTGAGCGAAATCTTGTTGAGCGGCAGGATGGTCTCGATCGCCGCCTCCGGCGCGGAGCGGTAAACTACGGTCCCGTTCTGTGCCCAAGCGCCCCGGTTCACTTCGTGCTTGGCAGAGAACCAGTACACCGGCGCGTGCGAGCGGGCCTCGGCCTCGGCGGTGCGGGCATTATCGGCGTTCAGCACAACGCTGTCGTTTGTGTTCTGCACCGCGAAGATGCGCTCCTTGGCCAGCGCATAGTTCTCAAAGGTTCCGTGCCGGTCCAGGTGATCGGGCGTGATGTTCAGAATGACGGCAATCCGGGGATGGAATTCTTCCGTGCTCTCCAGTTGAAAGCTCGATACTTCGAGCACTAACCAGGTGTCGTCCGTGCTTTCTTCGATCACGCCCACCACGGGTACACCGATGTTGCCGGCAACCAGCGTGGAATAGCCGGCCTCTTTCAGAATCTCGCCAGCGAGCGTAGTCGTGGTCGTCTTCCCGTTCGATCCCGTGATGGCCAGAATCTTGCCTTTCAGGAATCTTGCCGCCAGTTCCAGTTCGCCGATGACCGGGCGGCCGAAGTTCCGGGCCTGCACCAGTTCCGGTGTATTCAGCGGCACGCCGGGGCTCACCACAATCAGGTCCTGACGGCGGAAGGTCAGCAGGCCATGCCCGCCCGCCTCCACCATGATCCCCTCGTCGAGCAGCGCCGGAATCTCTTTGGCCAGCGACTCGGCCGAGCGAATGTCGGAGACCGTCACTTGCGCGCCTTTGTGGCGCAAAAATAGCGCCGCCGCCAGTCCCGACTTTCCCAGGCCCACTACCAGAACCTTTTTGCCCTTCAACTCCATCATTTGTTCCTAACGCCGCCGCGACAACTTTATTGTGCACCGCGCGGCGTGTGCCGGGGGCTGCCTCTAGCGCAATTTCAGTGTAGTGAGTGCAAACAATGCAAACACCAGGGCACCGATCCAGAAGCGTGCGATCACTTTCGACTCGCTCCAGCCCAACTGTTCGAAGTGGTGGTGCAGCGGCGCCATCTTGAAGATGCGCTTCTTGCGCAACTTGTAGCTGCCCACCTGTAGGATGACCGAAGCGGCTTCAAGAATGAAGATGCCGCCGATGAACGGCAGCAGCAACTCCTGCCGGATGATGATGGCCACGGTGCCGATGGCGCCGCCCAGCGCCAGGGAGCCCACGTCGCCCATGAAGATCTCTGCCGGATGCGCGTTGTACCAGAGAAATCCGATCGATGCACCCACCATCGACCCGCAGAACACCGTCAGCTCGCCCACCATGGGCATGCGCTGCAGCTCCAGGTAGTCGGCGAAGACCACGTGGCCGCTGATGTAGGTGAGCACCGCGAGCGCGCCGGCGGCGATGATGGTGCAGCCGATGGCCAGCCCGTCCAGGCCGTCGGTCAGGTTCACTGCGTTCGACGTGCCCACCAGCCACAGCACCACCCACACCACGAACGGCACAAACGCGAAAAGGGCCATGTGCGGAAGAGTCACCGGCCAGTGGTGCCACAGCAGATCAGGGTGCAGGCTCTTGATGAAGGGCACGGAAAGGCGCGTGGAAAACACGTCAAACTTGTCCAGCACGATCAGCGCTACGGCCACCACGACACCGGCCAGCGCCTGCCAAAGCAGCTTTGCCCGTACCGTCAATCCCAAGCTGCGCCGTTGAACAACTTTAATGTAGTCGTCGGCAAAGCCGATGGCGCCGAAGGCGAGCGTTGAGAAGACGACAACCCAAACGAGCGGATTCGCTGGATCGGACCACAGCACCGTGGGCAGCAGAATGGCGATGCAGATGAGCACCCCGCCCATGGTTGGCGTTCCCGTCTTTTTCATGTGCGACTGGGGCCCGTCCTCGCGCACAAACTGGCCGATCTGGAACTCCCTCAGCTTCTGAATCACGTACGGCCCGATGAAGAGCGCGATGAGCAGTGCTGTGAGCGAGGCAAACGCGGTGCGAAACGTGAGGTAGCGGAAGATCCGGAACGGGTGAAAGAACGGAAACAGCTTTTCGTAGAGCAGCCAGTAAAGCAAAGAGCCTCCCAAGCCGGATTGAGGCGGGTTTCAGCTTGATTCTACAGGGACCGGGCTGGACGGCGCGATCCAACTCCGCCCGAAGATCGCGCCGATTGAAGCACAGCCAGGGTTCCGGCGTATGCTTTTCAAGACTCGAAAAAGCCTGCAAGTGCGGGGAGGAACCGGAATGAGACATGGAATTTCGGGCGTCGTGTGCGTGTGCATTTTTGCGTGTGCGATGGGAATGGCCCAGAGCACGGATGAGGCGGCGGTGAAGGCGCGACTGGATCAGGTTGCCAGCTCACACACTGCGGGCAACGCATTTATGGGCACGGTGCTGGTGGTGGAGGGCGACCGCGTTCTCCTGGATAAGGGATACGGCATGGCAGACCTGGAATGGGGCAACGCCAATGCCCCGGATGTGAAGTTCCGGCTCGGCTCGCTCACGAAACAATTCACCGCAGCCCTGGTACTGCAGCTACAGGATGAAGGCAAGCTGAAGATCGACGACCCGGTTAGTAAGTATCTGCCGGATGCGCCGGCCGCATGGGCCAAGATCACGCTGGCCGATCTGCTGGGACACACATCGGGCATTCCGAGTTTCACCGGCTTTAAAGAGTTCCAAGTTTGGAGGATGAGCCCCCATACCTCGGAGGAGGAGCTGGCGCTGTTCCGCGACAAGCCGCTGGACTTCGAGCCTGGCAGCAAATTCGACTACAGTAACTCGAACTATGAGGTGCTGGGCGCGATTGTCGAGAAGGTGAGCGGAAAAAAGTATGGCGATCTGCTTCGCGAACGCATTTTTGGCCCGTTGGACATGAAGGATTCGGGAGTGGATACCGACGAGTTGATCCTGCCCAAGCGCGCACAGGGTTATATGCCCGGCAAAAGCGGGCTGGTGCTGGCTCGGTCTGAGTCGATGACCGTGCCATGGGCCGCGGGCTCCATCTACTCGACCACTGGCGATTTGCTTAAGTGGGAACACGGGTTATTTGGCGGCAAAGTCATTTCGGCGGAATCGTTGAAGCAAATGACCACGCCAGGCAAGGGGAACTATGGATTGGGCGTCTTTGTGCGGAATCAGGACGGTCTCGAAGTGGTGGATCACGGAGGCGGCATCGAAGGCTTCAATACGCAGTTGACGTACGTTCCGGAGCGCCGCATCGCCGTGATCGTGTTGAGCAATGTGAACGGCGCCGCGCCGGCGGCAATGGGCAGTCAGTTGCTGGATGTTGTGCTCGGAAAGCCAGTCGTCCTGGCCAGCGAACGGAAGGCTGTGCCCATTGAAAAATCCGCGCTTCCCAAATTTGTGGGTACGTACGACCTGACGCCGTCGTTTTCATTGACCATCGCGGTGTCGGGCGACGGCTTGACCACGCAGGGAACCGGACAGCCCGCCATACCTATCCTCTACGAAGGAGCGGCGGACGGGCATCCAAGGTTCTTCTCTCCTCAGGTCGATGCGGAGGTCGAGTTTGTTCCCGATGCGAGCGGTGCAATCACCTCGCTTGTCCTGCACCAGGGTGGCCGCGACATGCCGGCCAAGCGACACTAGCCGATGGAGAGAGTCGCTACACGACGTCGAAGACGATCCTCCAGCTAAAAGCTACGAGCTGATAGCTGAAGGCTGCTTTTCCTGCCGCGTCTTCGCCACTTCCTCCACCGTGACCGGATCGAGGAGCGGCATCTGCGCGCGGCGGCGATGACGCTCCTACTCAGCCTTCTTGAAATCGAAGTACGCGAGGTTCATCTGGCCCTCGGTTAGGATCCGAACGGTGAGCACGTTCTTGCCGCGTGCAAGTTTCACCTTGGCGGCACGCGGTGCCAGGTTCCAGTGGTGCCACTGCCGCCACGCAACCGGGTCGGCGGTATCGAACGTCGATGAAATCGTGATCGGGCCTGTGGCCGGATTCCCATTCACATCGAGCGAGATGGTTCCGCCGCGGTTCGAGGTATAGAGCAAATCACCGACATACCATCCCGCTTCCTTCACATCGACGGTGATGTTGAACCATTCGCCCGGCACGGTCCATCCGACATACAACAGGTTCGGCGGTGGCTGAACCTTGTCATATTCCGTATCGTCGATCTTTGGATTACGCCCGAACTTGGTATACGAAGTATCGACCCCTTCGTTCATCCTGAATTCGTTCAGATAGCTTCCGTCGGCAGGATTCAACACGCCGCTTCCGTTGTTCTTCGCATCCGAATCGTGATAAGCTACGCTTTCGCCGCCCAAATCGTAGTACGCGCACATTACTTTGCCGGGAATTTTCTGAGCGCCGCCATTGTAGCGGCTATCCTCAAACGGCGTCCCCTTGTATTGAGCGAGAAAACTCGCGCTCGAGGCGCCTATCAGGCAGGCCGCAAGTACAGAAAACCCCGCCGCGAATCGCAATCTGTTCCGTCCCATCTCCAATCGTCTCCCGCCGACAGGCTGCGGAGCTGCTGGCTGATCGCCGAATGCATCCGTCTTCAAAGACCTGTGCGGCAGAAACCATTTTGCACCTTGAGACAAACGATTGTCCAGAACAGTTTTTCGCTGCTGCGGATTCGCCCCGAATGGTAAAGCCGAAGGAGGCAACCTCCTTCGGTCTTCGAAGCCAACGCGTAATCAGCGCGTCTTCGCCACTTCCTCCACCGTCACCGGATCGAGGAACGGCATCGCCGCACGCAGTTTCTTGCCGACGATCTCGACCGGGTGCTTGGCTTCAGCCTCGCGGAAGGCCAGAAACTCCTTCTTGCCCGAGTTCTGGTCGGCGAGAAACTTCTTCGCGAAAGTCCCGTCCTGAATCTCGGCAAGAATCTGCTTCATCGCCTTCTTGCTCTCGGCGCCGATGACGCGCGACCCGGAGACGTAGTCGCCGTATTCTGCGGTGTCCGAGATCGAGTAGCGCATGTAGGCGAGGCCGCCGCGATAGATGAGGTCGACGATCAGCTTGAGCTCGTGCAGGCACTCGAAATAAGCGCTTTCGGGCTGATAGCCGGCCTCGACGAGCGTTTCATAGCCCGCTTTAATCAGCGCGCTCACGCCGCCGCACAACACCGCCTGCTCGCCGAAAAGATCGGTCTCGGTCTCTTCCTTGAAGGTGGTCTCGAGAGCTCCGGCGCGCGTGCAGCCGATGCCCTTGAGGTAGCTGAGCGAGAGAGCGTGCGCGTTCCCTGTCGCGTCCTGATGGACAGCGATGAGGCCGGGGACGCCGCCGCCTTCAATGAAAACTTCGCGCACGCGATGGCCGGGCGCCTTGGGCGCGGCCATGCCCACGTCGATGCCCGCGGCCGGCACAATGGTCTTGAAGTGAATGTTGAAGCCGTGGGCGAACATGAGCAGCTTGCCGGCGCTGAGGTTCGGTCCGATCTCCTCGGCATACAGTTTGGCCGCGGTTTGATCGGGAACGAGCACCATCACCACGTCGGCCCATTTCGTGGCCTCGGCGACGGTGGTCACTTCGAGACCTGCCTTCTGCGCCTTGGCAATCGATTTGGAATTGGCCGCCAGGCCCACCTTCACCTGCACGCCCGAATCTTTCAGGTTGAGAGCATGCGCATGCCCCTGCGAGCCGTAGCCAATGATCGCTACCTTCTTGGCCTGGATCAGGCTGAGGTCGGCATCGTGATCGTAATAAGTCTTCGCCATGATTTTCTTGGATTTCCTTTGCATTCGGGGTTAAAGTTTTTGAGCGGGCTCATTTGGCTGCCGGCGGCGCAACGCCACTCATTCCAAACCGCAGGCCGCGAAGAGATCGAAAAATCCATGGAAGTCTTTCCCGGATTGAAAGAGTGGGGCCTCAGGCCTAAGCTTTTACAAAGGTCGTTAACCCCCGGCGGGTGCGTTCGCGAAGCTGGCAGTTCCGCATTTCATCCGCGAGAGACTCCAGGTTAGGTACTCCATAGATTGAAAAATTCTCGAGTTCCGCATCGGATGAAAACAGATGCAGGGATGCCTGGCCGAGCAATCGTTTCCCCAGCGGCTTGCGCAACTCAAAATGGTCGATGCGAAACAGTTCGAGAGACTCCTGAACTTTCGAAAGGAGGCCGTGTTCCAGTTTGATCCGCTGCGTGGTGATCTCGTAATGAATGCTTCGGCTCCTGAGGTAGTAATGGATACAGATCGCTGCACACGCGACCAGAAAAAACAGAATCAAATAAGCGACATTGCGACCGGAGCTCCCAATGGTCCCGGCTTTCATCAGGTACCCGACGATCATTGTCACGGCGATCACTACGACAAACGGCGTTAGCTGACCGACGGTATAGATGATTGCCGGGTGCCCGACGAATAGATCTTTCTCGGTTTCCTGATCCTTCGTCGCGGCATAAGCCGTCAGGTCCGTATTGCAGAAACGGCACTTGATCGCGACGGCCTTGATGGTCTCACCGCAGACTGGGCAGACTTTGGTGTCAGCATCCATCCATCTTTCCTCTTAAGCCAGAATCATAATCCATGCCCTCGCCCGTCATGGCAGAGCACGAGAGGCCTCCGCTTACTCGGCTTCGCCGGCAACGCTGTCTGCGGCGGGCTCCTCTTCTTCCTCCGCGGCTTTGCCCTCAACGACACCCAGGGCCTTGACCACGCTGCTGACGTGATGTCCGCGCCTCATGGTCATCTTTCCGCTGCGGCAAATCTCGAGGATCCGCCCCTCGTCTTCGCGCAGCACTTCGATCAGCCCTTCTATCTTGCTTTCCACGCCGGTCATCTCGATCATGAGCGACTCCGACGTGAGATCGACGATGCGTGCGCGGAAGACCTCGGCCAGGTCGAAAATCTGAGCGCGGTTACGCGGTGTTGCCGCGACTTTGATCAGCGCCAGTTCACGCGTGACCGACGGAGCCTGGGCGATGTCGTCCACATCGACGACATTCTCAAGTTTAAACAGGCTGGCGCGGATGCGATGTCCAGCCTCGGCCGAAGCCTCGCACACGAGCGTGAGTCGCGACAGGCCCGGTCGCTCGCTTCGCCCCACGGTGAGCGAATTGATGTTGATATTCAGGCGCCGGAACAGCGACGCTACGCGCGTCAGCACGCCCGGACGGTCTTCAACGTATGCGACGAAAGTATGAAGCATAACGAACCTTTCCAGAGATCAGAGAACAGAGATCAGAGATCAATCTCCTAAACAATTTTTCCAAATTAGCTCTTCAATGATTTCAGAGCCGCGTAAATCATCTTGCCGACTTCGTGGGACAAACTTTCAGCGTGGTCAATCAGCTTCTGATTCCCCATTTCGAGCTCGCGGGCAATCTGCAACTGCGTTTGCAATTCGAAATTCGACGCGCGCGCGATGCCGAGAAACTGCCGGAATTCCGCCCTATTCAATCTTCCGTGACCCTCGGCGACATTGCTGGGCAGAGAGACCGCAGCCCGCCGAATCTGATTCGTGAGCCCGTACAGCTCCTCTCGTGGAAATTCCTTCGTCAAACGATAAATTGCAACGGTCAACTGCATGGCTCTTTGCCATACAACTAATTCCCGGAATGATTGCGCCATGAACCACTGCTCCTGTCTGACCTCCGGGAAAACCGATCTCCGACCTCTCGACGCTGCTCTCTGTTCTCTGTTCTCTGTTCTCTGTTCTCTGATCTCTGATCTCTGCTACTCTTCCAGCGGATCGTGGTCGGGCCGGCGGATCATCTCGTGCAGCGCGCTGCCCGCCGGAATCATCGGGTACACCGAGTCTTCCTTCTCCACCATGAAGTTGAGCAGATACGCGCCCGGAGCCGAGCGCGCCGCCTTCACGGCAGCCTCCACTTCAGAGCGTTTGCGCACCGCGCGTCCCGGAATGCCATGCGCATCGGCCAGCTTCACAAAGTCTGGGCTGACCAGCGGCGTGGCTTCGTAGTTGCGCTCGTAGAAAAACTCCTGCCACTGCCGCACCATGCCCAGGTAGCCGTTGTTGATGATGGCGATGTTGATCTTGATTTTTTCCTGAACAATGGTCGCCAGTTCCGCCGCCGTCATCTGGAAGCCGCCGTCGCCGGCTACAACCCACACTTCTTTTTCCGGGCAGGCAAACTTGGCGCCGATGGCCGCGGGCAGCGCGAATCCCATCGTGCCCAGCCCGCCGCTCGTAATGAGCGTGCGCGGCTGTTCGTGGTGGAAGTACTGCGCTTCCCACATCTGGTGCTGGCCAACGTCGGTGACGACCACAGCGTTGCCGCCGGTCATGCGCCACAGGTCGTGCATCACGTGCGCCGCATACAGATGTCCGGAGTCGGGCAGGTTATTGATATCGCGCACCGCGACCGCGCCTTTGCTGGCCTCGATCGTCTTCAGCCACGCCGAGCCGTCGCGGCCCGAAATCCGCGGCAGCAGTTGCTCCAGCACCTCGCGCAGATCGCCCACCAGCGCCACATCTACCTTCACGTTCTTGTTGATCTCCGCTGGATCCACTTCGATATGGATTTTCTTCGCCTTGGTTGCGTAGGTGGAAAGCGTTCCCGTCACGCGATCGTCGAAGCGCATGCCGCATGCGATCAGCAGATCAGCTTCCTGGATGGCGTGATTCACCCACGCCTCGCCGTGCATGCCCATCATGCCCAGGCTCAGCGGGTGCGAAGCGGGAAATCCGCCCAGCCCCAGCAGCGTAAGGCCCACAGGAATCTCCGCGCGCTCCGCCAGCGTGCGCACCTGCTCCATCGCGCCCGATTCCATCACTCCGTGACCGGCCAGAATCACCGGCCGCTTGGAGTTGCGAATCAATTCGGCGGCCTGAGCCAGTCCCGATTCCTCCACGCGCAGCATGGGATGCGGGCGGTACGGACGCGGTTTGGCAGCCTCAAAATCGAACTCCGCTGTCGCCTGTTGCGCATCCTTTGTGATGTCAACCAGCACCGGCCCGGGCCGCCCTGAGCGCGCGATCTGGAATGCTTGGCGCAGCGCGTGCGCCAGGTCCTCCGCTTTGTTCACGAGAAAGTTATGTTTCGTCACGGGCAGCGTGATGCCGGTAATGTCCACTTCCTGAAATGCGTCCGTGCCTAGAACTTTGCTCGACACGTTGCCGGTGATGCACACGATGGGAATCGAATCGAGCATCGCGGTGGCAATGCCGGTGACGAGGTTGGTCGCGCCCGGTCCGCTCGTAGCAATAGCAACACCCACGCCGCCAGAGGCGCGCGCGTAGCCGTCGGCCATGTGCGCCGCGCCCTGCTCGTGGCGGACCAGAACGTGCCGGATGGGAAATTTGCGCAGCGCGTCGTAGGCGGGCAGAATAGCGCCGCCCGGATAGCCGAAGACATCCTTCACGCCCTCGCCGACCAGAGTGGCCCACAGAATCTCCGAGCCGGTGAGGCGCGTTGGGGGAGTCAGGTGCGCGTTCGCGGCTTGGATGGTGTTGGGCACCGTCATAAATTACCTCGCTTCCTGGAAATCAAGATCGCTTTTTCCGATGTTGCAAACCGAACAAAGAGTCTGAAGGTTTTCTAGAACCGTTCTGTGAGTCTTCGACCATGCTTCGACGTGATCAACGTGGAGGATTACGCTCGGGTCCGTAGCGGGCGACCTGCCGCAGGCCCTGCACTTGAAATTGTCGCGCCTCATCACAATGAATCGCAGACGCCAGTTAATATTTCTCGAACCCTTTTGGATCAAAACAGGTTCAGTGCCTTTCGCTTCGCTTCCGTTGGATGAAGGGCTTTCTTCGTTATTGATATACGCAACGAATGCTTCTAACGCCTTTCTCCAGGTTCCAAATCGTTTCTCATATGTTCCAGAGCTGTACCTTGAAAGCGGCTTGCAGGTTTCCTCGTACCGGGGTTGCCTTCCGAGTCGAGACCAGACCTCCTCCAGGTTTCGGAATAGGTCCTCTTCAGGCACATTCATGGGCGTTCTCGAATCTTCTAATTCAGCCTTTTCAAGCGCCGCAGACCAGCTGCCAAACCTCCTGACGATAGTGCAACTATGGATACTTCCCATTTCGTCCTGCTCGGCGCGAGTCACGGAATTTTTCCTCAATTCAGAGGCGACGTGTCGGAGGTCAGCGATTAACTCACTGTCCGAGAGGTTCCGATGATACGTCTCGAGTTCAAAAGGCATAAGTCAAGCTCGCTTGGTAAGACTATTTTCTTAAGTTGTAGCTCCTTCGGAGGCGCTAGTCACACGGTCGACGTATTTGCGGAAGACGCCATTCGGCCAGCGCAGCGCCGGTGGCTTGAAATTCTTGAGCCGCGCGGCCATCTCTTCTTTGCCGATCTCGACGTCGAGCGTCCGCTTGGCAACATCAAAATGAATGATGTCGCCCTCGCGCACCGCCGCAATCGGCCCGCCGACAAACGCTTCGGGAGCCACATGGCCCGCGGTGAATCCGCGCGTCGCGCCGCTGAATCGCCCATCGGTGAGCAGCGCCACCTGCGCGCTCAACTCCGCATTCGAGCTGATGGCTGCCGTCACCTGCAGCATCTCGCGCATGCCCGGTCCGCCCTTCGGCCCTTCGTAGCGAATCACCACGACGTCGCCGGGCTTGATGCCTCCCGCCTGAACAACTTTGAAGCAATCCTCTTCGCTATCGAAGACGCGCGCCGGCCCGCGATGTTCATATTTGCCCGCCGCGGCAATCTTCATCACGCATCCCTCCGGCGCGAGATTGCCTCTCAGAATCACCAGCCCACCGTTGGGCTTGATGGGCTTTTCGAAAGTGGCTATCACGTCCTGTCCCGGAGTCTCCTTGGCGAGCGCCGCCTCTTCGGCCAGTGTTTTGCCGCTCACGGTCAGCGCCGATCCATCGGCAAATCCCGCGTCGATCATCCGCTTGGCCAGCAGCCGCGAGCCGCCCGCAGCCTGGTAATCCGATGCCACATACTTTCCCGCCGGCGTGAGAGAACAGATGTACGGCGTGCGCGCTGAGATGGCGTCAAAATCGTCGATGCTTAGCTTGATGCCCATTTCGCGCGCGATGGCCAGCAGGTGCAGCACGGCATTCGTTGAGCCGCCGCTTGCGGCCACGCTGGCAATTGTATTTTCAAGGGATTTGCGGGTGATGATCTGCGAAGGGCGGCGATTCGCGCGTACAGCATCCATCAAAATACGGCCAGCCTCGCGCGTGGCTTCGAGTTTGTTGGGTGCGGTGGCGGGAACACCCGAAAGCTCAATCGGCGCAATGCCCAGAATCTCGGCGCTCATGGCCATGGTGTTGGCTGTGAACTGGCCGCCGCATGCGCCGGCGCCGGGACAGGCATTAGCCTCGAGAGCTTCCAATCCCGCATCATCGATGCGTCCCGCAGCGTAAGAGCCAATGCCCTCGAAGACGTTTTGAATCGTGATGTCGATTTTTTCACCATTGGGGCCATTCAGTTTGCCCGGTGCGATCGATCCGCCATAGAGCATCATGCCGGGAATATCGAGCCGGCACAGCGCCATGATGATACCCGGCATATTCTTGTCGCACCCGCCAATGCCGACGAGGCCGTCGAAAAGATTTCCGCGCGCGACGAGTTCAATAGAATCGGCGATCACTTCGCGGCTCACCAGCGACGCCTTCATGCCCTGCGTGCCCATGGTGATGCCGTCGGAGATGGTCACGGTGTTGAACTCCATCGGCGTCCCGCCCGCCTCGCGAATGCCTTCCTTCAGCGCCTCGGCAATCTCGCGCAGGTGTACGTTGCAGGTGCCGATTTCGGTCCACGTATTCGCGATGCCGATGATTGGCTTGTGCAGATCGTCCTTCTTGAATCCGGAACCACGCAGATACGACCGCGCCGCCGCACGGCTCGGCCCCTCGGTCAACGGAATACTTTGTCGCTTGCCTTCGATCGTCATGTGCTCTCTTCGCTCGCTAGCCAGCTTTTAGCAGTTAGCTGCCAGCTCGTTTGCGGTGCCGTTATCGTCCGTGCCTTGCGATGGGTGTTTCCCACCCGACGCCTATCGCTTGAATGAACGCCGTTCGTCTCCAGCGCAACAGCGTTGTCATCTAAGCCCCAAATCTCAATCTTTCCTTTCCATCCATCCACTAGCTTCCATAACTTGTAAAAGCCTCCCCACGTCTGAGGGCGCGACTGTTTTTGTTTTTCCCATTTTCTCTCTAATGAAATCCAATATTTCGTCTACTTTGAGAAATATGATCGGATTTCCGCGCAAATTCTTCTTGAACTTTTTATGCTCGACCCATGCTGATTGATCACCTATTAATTTGGTTGCCGCAATCACATAGGTAAAACTATCCGTTCTAGTCAACTCCTTGATTTTGGCTATGAAGGCGTCAGCCCATTTCTTATCAGCCAATACCCTGAAGGTCTTCCATGCGTCACGGCCATTAAGGACTTTATCTTCCTCGATTCCGGAAAACCATCGGGTTAGGTTGACTCCAGATTGCCAACTTTTGCAATCTACCGCCCAAACGCGTCTAGGACCACGGAGCTTCGGATTTAAGCCAATTACGTCAATGTCGCTCGCTCCTGAATCCTTTTTTGTGTCATAGCCACTAGCTTCCTTCGTAGGCTTGAACTTCACGTTGTGCATCGTAAAGTAGCCTTCGTTCTGGAGGTAATCATCAACGAGTTGCTCAAGAATGTCTTCTTGCACCGCAATTAATCTCCTCCTATTTCCCGCCGGCCCCGGGATTTGCCTCGCCACCACCACCCTGGCCGCGCGCAGCCCTAACGTAGGAGCTAAGAGCTAAAGGCCGTTCTTCGCTTTCAGCCACGTTGCTTCGTCGTGCTTCGCCTCAAACGTGTCCAGCGCCGCCACATGCCGCAGCGTCAGGCCGATATCATCCAGTCCCTCGAGCAGGCAGAACCTTCTGAAGGGATCGATCTCGAACTTCGCGCTGAATCCACGGCCATCCGTCACAGTCTGCGCTTCAAGCGAAACTGTGAGCTGATAATTGGGAATTTTTTGTGCGTTTTGGAGGAGAGTATCAACTTCACCTTCGGACAGCCGCGCCAGCACAATCCCGTTCTTGCCCGCATTCGAGAAAAAGATGTCTGCAAAAGTCGGCGCAATCACCACGCGGAAGCCATAGTCGCTCAACGCCCATGCGGCGTGCTCGCGGCTCGATCCGCAAGCAAAATTCTTGCCCGCAATGAGAATCCTCGCGCCCTTGTAACGCGGGTCGTTCAGAACGAAATCCGCAATTGGCTGGCCATCCGGCGTCTGCCGCCAATCGAAGAACAGGAAATCGCGGTACCCCGTGCGCTCGATGCGCTTCAAAAACTGCTTGGGAATGATCTGGTCGGTATCGACGTTGGTGCGATCGAGCGGCGCGGCCAGCGCGGTCAGTGTACGAAACGGTTCCATTAAGCCTCCACCTCCTCGTTTACGCGCCACGTCCGGATGTCCACAAAATGCCCGGCGATCGCGGCCGCCGCGGCCATCTCCGGCGACACCAGATGCGTGCGTCCGCCGCGTCCTTGCCGCCCCTCGAAGTTGCGGTTGCTGGTCGAGGCGCAACGCTCGCCCGGCGAAAGAATGTCGGGATTCATGCCCAGACACATGGAGCAGCCCGGTTCGCGCCAGTCGAATCCGGCCTCGCGGAAGATGAGGTCGAGGCCTTCTTTTTCCGCCTGCGCCTTCACCTGCTGCGACCCGGGAACCACCATCGCGCTCACGTGCGAGGAAACCTTGTGACCCGCGGCAATCTTCGCCGCCGCGCGCAGATCCTCGATGCGTCCGTTGGTGCAGGAGCCGATGAAGACGCGATCGATTGAAATCTCCTCAAACGGCGTTCCCGCTTTCAAATCCATATATTCGAGCGCCCGCTCAAACGACCTGCGGTCGATCTCCGAGGCGGCGTTCGCCGGGTCGGGTACCTTTGCAACCACCGGAGCCACCATGCCGGGGCTCGTTCCCCAGCTCACGTACGGAACCAGCGTAGCCGCGTCGATCACCAATTCTCGATCGAATTTGGCGCCGGGATCCGAGGGCAGCTTCATCCACTCGGCCACTGCTCTGTCCCAGTCGGCGCCCTTCGGCGAGAACTGGCGGCCCTTCAGGTACGCAAACGTCGTCTCGTCGGGCGCGATCATGCCTGCGCGCGCGCCTGCTTCGATGCTCATGTTGCAGATGGTCATGCGGCCTTCCATCGACAGCGAGCGAATCGCCGAGCCCGCGTATTCGATCACGCAGCCCGTTGCGCCGTCCGTTCCGATCTCGCCGATGATTGCCAGGATCACGTCCTTGGCCGTGACGCCCAGCGGCAGCTTGCCTTCGACCGCGATGCGGAAGGTCTTCGGCTTCGATTGTGGCAGCGTCTGCGTGGCCAGCACGTGCTCCACTTCGCTGGTGCCGATGCCAAAAGCTAACGCCCCGAACGCGCCGTGCGTGGAAGTGTGCGAGTCGCCGCACACGATCGTCATACCCGGCTTGGTCAATCCCAGCTCCGGCCCGATCACGTGCACAATTCCCTGCTCGCGCGAGTTCACGTCGTAAAGCTCGACGCCAAAATCCGCGCAGTTCTTGCGCAGTGTGGCAATCTGTTTCGCCGAAATCTGGTCCACAATGTTCAGCCGCCCCTCAATGGTCGTGGGCACGTTGTGGTCCACAGTGGCAATGGTCCGATCGGGCCGGCGCACCTTGCGCCCCGCCAGCCGCAGCCCCTCAAACGCCTGTGGCGAGGTCACCTCGTGCACCAAATGCAGGTCGATGTAGAGCAGCGTCGGTTCGCCCTTCGGCTTAACCACCACATGCTGCTCCCACACCTTTTCGAAGAGTGTTCTCGGTTCGCTGCTCATTGAACTCCTCAACTGTTGTCGTTTGCTCTCAGCTCTTACGCGTGAACGAGCTGTTGCTTCACCGTCTCCCGCACTTTCGCGCCCATCTCACGGGTTCCTAGCACGGTCAGTCCCTCGGGGTTGGTGCGCGCCAGGTCCTGCGTGCGGAAGCCGGCTTCAAGCACCTTGCGCACAGCCTTCACAATCGCGTCGGCCTCGGCATCCAGCCCGAAGGAGTGGCGCAGAAGCATCGCGCCCGTCAAAATCGTGGCCAGCGGATTGGCGATGTTTTTGTTGGCGTGCTTGGGCGCCGAGCCGTGGGCCGGCTCATACAAATTGATCTTGCCGCCGACGGTCCCGGAGGGCAACATGCCGAGCGAGCCGGTAATGACTGAGGCCTCGTCGGTGAGAATGTCGCCGAACGTATTCTCTGTAACGATCACGTCGAAGTCGCGCGGCCGCTTCATCAAGTGCATCGACATGGCATCGACGAACTGATGCTCCAGCGTGACATCGGGGAAGTCCTTGGCTACCTCGGTCACCGTGTCGCGCCAAAGCTGCGAGACTTCGAGCACATTGGCTTTGTCCACGCTGGTGACAAGCTTGCGGCGCTTTTGCGCCAATTGAAAGGATGTGCGGGCCACGCGCGCCACTTCCTCGCGGGTGTAGCGCATGGTGTTAAAGGCTTCACCCTTTTCCTTGTTCCACTCGCGGGGCTGGCCATAATAGAGGCCGCCGAGCAACTCGCGGACAAACATAATGTCGGTCCCGTCGATGATCTCGGGCCGCAAGGGACTGTTGACCGTCAGCTCCTTGAAAGCGAAGACGGGGCGCAGGTTGGCGAAGCCGCCCAGCGCAGCGCGCAGTTGCAACAAGCCGGCCTCTGGGCGCTTGCTCGCAGGGAGAGCATTGAACTTGTCGTCACCCACTGCGCCCAGGAAAACAGCCTCGGAATCCAAAGCGGCAGCAAGGGTGTCAGCGGGCAGGGGCGCGCCATCCTGCTCGATTGCCACGCCACCAATGCGCTTGTAGTCGAGCTCCAACGTGTGGCCGCCGGCCTGCGTTGCTTCTTTGAGAACTGCGATGGCCTGCTCGGTGATTTCAGGGCCGATGCCGTCTCCGGGGGTAACGAGAACTTTCAACTTCATTCAACCTCTCCTTGTTCTTCAGGTATAGATTTCCTTTTGCCGTTTGCCCTTTCGGTGGGACCGCGCCGGATCTGGCTCAGTCCAGCTCGCTCACCGGCTCGCTCCGCCGTTCGCGAATGTTGTCCGGCAGCAAGCCGATCAAATCTTGATCGTAGATGTTCTTCTTGCGGTCGGCCAGCGCCACAAACCGGTAGTAGACGTGCTGCAGCTCGTCGCGGCTGACGGTGAAGCCGAGTTGCTCCAGGCGATGCCGTAGCGCAGCGCGGCCGGAGTGTTTGCCCAACACCAGATGCGTCCTGGCCACGCCCACCAGTTGCGGCGTCATGATCTCGTAGCAGAGCGGATTGGCCAACATGCCGTGCTGGTGAATGCCCGACTCGTGCGCGAACGCGTTGGCGCCGACGACCGCCTTGTTCGGCGAAGGCTTGAAGGTGATGAGCTGGCCCAGCACCTCGCTCGTTGGGTAAAGCTGGTCGAGCTTGATCGAGGTGGACACGCCGAAGCGGTCGCCACGCACGTAAAGCGCCGCCGCAATCTCCTCGAGCGCCGCATTGCCCGCCCGCTCGCCGATGCCGTTGATAGTGCACTCGACCTGGCGCGCGCCGGCCTGAATGGCCGCCAGCGAGTTCGCCACGGCCAAGCCAAGATCGTCGTGGCAGTGGGCCGAAAGCACAACGCCCTTCTCGTCGACCGCGGGAACGCGCTCGCGCACCTCGCGAAACATCGCGCCGTACTCTTCGGGCGTGACGTAGCCTACTGTGTCGGGCATGTTGATCGTGGTCGCGCCGGCTTCCACAGCGACGCGCACCATTTCGACCAGGAAATCGCGTTCCGAGCGCGTCGCGTCCTCGGGCGAAAACTCCACATCGTCGGCGAGCGACCGCGCCAGCCGCACGCTCTCGCCGCACTGCTCGAGCGCCTCCGCGCGGCTCATTTTCAATTTGTATTCCAGATGCAGATCGCTCGACGCAAGGAATACATGGATGCGCGCCCGGTCGGCAAACTGCAGCGCCCGCGCCGCCATTTCGATGTCCTCGGTTTTTGCCCGAGCCAATGATGCGATCCGCGGCTTCCGAATGGCCTGCGTGATCGTCGCAATAGCGGCAAAGTCGCCCTCCGAGGCCATGGCAAAGCCGGCCTCGATAATGTCCACTCCCAAATCCTCCAGGGCGTGGGCCATAGTGAGCTTTTCCTGCGTGGTCATGCTGCAACCCGGCGACTGCTCGCCGTCGCGCAGGGTTGTGTCAAAGAAAACTACGTGATCGCTGCTCATGGTTGTGCCTACTGTGTGCCTGCCGGGGAAGACCGGCCTTGTCCAGCTTTTCCATTGTCGCCCATCGTTGCACTATAAGGCAAAGTTATAATTCTTTTAGAATCGATTATAATTGCTTATGATGAGTCAGGGAAGAGAGGTCTCGGATCGGGGAGCAGTTTCTTCGTGCCCATCCGACAGATTCGACACGGCACGAGATCCAATCGGAATTCGCTTCGAATGCTGCTGGCGCCCGCGAGTGTCGGCCTGATCTCTGAACTCTGAACTCTGATCTCTGATCTCTGATCCCTGCATTCCGGAGGAATGCCCATGGAACTCAGCCAGCTCGAAACCTTTCTCGCGGTTGCCGAGGAGCGCAGCTTCTCCCGTGCCGCCGTGCGCCTGCACCGTACCCAGCCCGCCGTCAGCCAGGTCATCCGCAAGCTGGAGGGCGCCGTGGGCGAGACGCTTTTCGACCGCGCCGCGCGCGACGGCTCTCTCACAGCCGCCGGCGGACTGCTGCGCGAGTACGCGGTGCGCCTGCTGGCCCTGCGCCGCGAGGCCGCAAGCGCTCTCGACGAGCTAAAGAGCCTGGAGCGCGGCCACCTGCAACTGGCGGCCAACGAGTACACCTGCATGTACCTGCTGCCGGCTGTCGACGCCTTCCGCCGCGAGTTTCCCCATGTCGGCGTTACCGTGCAGCGCATGCTGGCCTCGCACATTCCCGAGGAACTCAACCTGCGCACCTTCGAACTCGGCGTCATCTCATTCCGGCCCGACCCCGCGCAGATTCGCACCATCGCCGTATATGGCGACAGCCTGGCCCTCATTGTCAGCCCGCATCACCCGCTGGCCCGGGCGGAGCGCGTCTCCATCCGCGACCTGGGCAATGAGAACTTCATCGCGCATAATGTGGCCTCGCCGCTCAGGCGCAAGGTGATTGAGGCCTTCCAGCGCTACCGTACCCCGCTCAACATGGGCATCGAGTTGCCCACGATTGAAGCCATCAAGCGTTTTGTAGCCATGGGCAACGGAGTGGCGCTGGTTCCCCACCTCACCGTGGCGCGGGAACTGGAAACCGGCGACCTCGTCCGTGTAAAGGTAGACGAGCTGGACGTGCGCCGCGTCTTGCGTCTCGCTCACCGCCGCCAGGCCACGCTCTCCTACGCCGCCAAGGCCTTCCTGCAAACGCTCAGAACCATGGCCAAAGAGCAGGGACCACCGTTCTTCTACCACGTGGAGCGGGCAGGGTAAAAAGACAGGGAGTAGGAAGTAGCCAACAGGGAGTAGAAAGACTGTGCCGCCGCGGTGCGAATTGAGTTTACTTCGGCGCGAGAAAGAAAGCGTAGAAGGCGCATGGCACGTTCCGCGCCGATCGCCCCTGTCACGGCAATTCCTTACTGGCTACTGCCTATTGGCTCCTCCCTTCTGACTACTCCCTATTGACTGATTCCTACTCCCTATTCCCCTCCCTGGTCACTTCCCTCTTTCCCTCTCGCGCGTCTAAGCCCCAGATGTTTCCGCCACCGGCGTTCGGACACGGGACAAGGGCCCCAACCCGCTCCGGCCATTTACAATTCTGTGAGCGGGGTACGGGACCTTCCTGTGCGCCGGACCAGTGCCCGGGAATCGACATTTTTGGCCACCCGCACGGTTGTGCAGTCGCGAGGATCAGGATCGAATGAAGAGGATCGCTTTTTTAGTCTGTCTGCTGGCCGTGTGCGTGGCCGCAGCCCGCGCTCAGGAAAGCCGCCAGGACTTCAGCCTGAGCGGTACAGCATACATTGAGCCGTATAAGGCTTCTTCCACCGACGTTCAAGTCCACTCCACCACCGCCTACGGCGGATTGGCCAGCTACCGTTTCATGCTCACGCCCACAAGCGCGCTTGAAGCCAACTACGGCCTCACCTACCAGAACAAAATCACTTACTATGGACCCCAGTTCCAGAACGGCATCGGCATTCTGGCTCGCACCCAGGAGATCTCGGGAGCTTACGTGCGCTCCTTCGTCTTCAAGAACTTCAATCCGTTTGTCGAGGCCGGCCCGGCGGGAATCATCTTCCTGCCCATCCTCAACTCCGGCACCAGGACCCTCGACGCGCACCAGCAGACGGAAATCGGCGCAATGTACGGCGCGGGCTTTGCCTACGAGGTCAGTCCCAGTTTCGATGTCCGCGTTGAGTATCGCGCCCTGGTGACCAAGGTGCCGACCTTCGGCGTCGGAACGAGCACCTACAACTTCAGCACCAATCGCTGGTACAACATCTCCGTGCCTACCGTTGGCGTGGCCTACCACTTCTAAGCAACAAGGCCAAGGGAACAAGGGACCGAGAAATCAAAAGGGACGGGCGCTGAGCCTGTCCCTTTCTCCTTTTCAGATTTCGCTTATTGGTCGCAGGATCAATAGAGTCAAGTTGTCATCCTAAGCGGAGATCGTTTGCCGCAGCGAACGATCGAAGTCGAAGCATCTGCGGCTGTGCTTGGGGTGCGCGGCAGCTAGCTTTCCGCCTCGCGATAGCGGCCCAGTTCCTTCACCATGCCGCAGTGCGTGCTGAGCGCCTCAAGGGCGCGTGTTCCCTCCCCGCTTGAGCCAATCTTGCAATCCACGTAGAAGATGTACTCCCACGGCTTGCCCTGCACCGGCCGCGACTCGATCTTGGTCAGGTTGGTGCCCATCGCGCTCAGCGCACTCAGCGCCGCCACCAGCGAGCCCGGCTTGTGCTCCAGCGTAAAGGCCACGCTCATCTTGTTTGCCGCGGGATCGGTCTCCGCCTCGCCGCTGCGCCGCACCAGGAAGAACCGCGTGTAGTTTTCTTGATCGTCCTCGATGTCGCGGGCAAGAATCTCCGCGCCGTAATACGCGGCCGCCTGCTGGCTCGCAATGGCCGCCGCATGCTTGTCGTTCAAAGTCACAAGCTGCTTCACGCTTCCCGCGGTGTCGTAAAAGGCAACGGCCTTCATCTGCGGATGATTGGCAAGGAAACGCCGGCACTGCGCCAGCGCCACGGCATGTGAATACACGCGGTCGATCTCATCCATTTTCGCGCCGGCGACCGCGATCAGGTTGTGGCGAATGCGCACCAGCGTCTCCCGCACCACGCGCACGTCGTGATGGAGCAGCAAATCGAAATGTTCCAGCACCGATCCCGCCAGGCTGTTCTCAATGGGAATCGCCGCGGCATCCGCTGCACCTGAGTCGAGCGCCGCAAACACCTCCGCCGAAAGCGCGCAAGGAATAATCTCCGCGTCCGGTACGAGCTTCAGCGCTGCCTCGTGGCTAAACGAGCCCGGCTCTCCCTGAATGGCGATTTTCATGCCGTCGTTTCTTTCTCCTTCAACATCAACAGACCCCTTGTACCCGACGGACTAAATCTTATCTTGGATGTCATTCTGAGCGAATCCGCCGCAGGCGGATGAGTTGAAAGCCTGCCCTGAGCGAGGCTCCCCTCACGAGCCGAGTCGAACGGGGATCTGCGGTTGCTTTTCCCTCTCGCACCATACCATATGTTCCAGCGGGACGCGCCGCGACCCTCCGGAAGCCGGTACAATGCTGGCAACTCTGTCCTGAGAGGAGATCGTGTCCTATGCCGAACAGGGCGAAATTCACGGCAACAGTCCCCATCCTGCTGTTGGGCGCTGCCTTTCCCTCTTGCGCTGCGCAATCGCTTGAGACGTCTCTCGATACCTTTCTTGCGCCAAACTTGACTGTCGCAAGCAAGAGCGCGACAAGGCCCCCGCAGCTCTCGACGATTGACGATTGGTCGGCTCAAGATCCAGGTGGAACCGTCGAAAGTCCTCGCCGGAACAGCCAGTACGCCGTGCCCCAGGATCCTCGAAGCACGCAGGAACATCAACTGGAAGGCCGCTGGTGTCTGCGCTCCACGGCCAAAATCGATCTCGGCGAAGGTGTAACGGTCCGCCGGGACGCGCTCTTCTATCAGCCGCACGTGGAGCAAATCTTCGATAAGCCGCTGCCGCCTCTGCCCGTCGAGTCCGGTGACGCTCTGAGGCGGCATGGCTGCAGGCTCACCAGAATCCTGAGCGAATTCGAACTGCCCGGCGGCATGAGCCCCCGCGACTTTGCCGAGACCCTTGCCAGACGGCTGCCGGGTCATCGCTTTGAAGGACCCCGTAGGTTTGGAACAAGCCCTTCACCGGACGATTTTTGGAAACCTCTCTACTCGTTCAGCAGCCCCCGTAACTCCTTTCTTGTTTTTGCCCACGACCTCGCTGACCATCCTGCCGTGCTGTTAGAGTGGGAATCCAACGCCCCGGACTACAGGGAGCCGTCCTCCGACACGATCAATCCTGAGGCTGGGCAACCTTGGCTCCCATTGCGCGCAGCCTTGATCGCCCGGCTGCCCGAGCGACCTACGCTGGAAATGCTCTCATTCCTCGCCCCGCAGGTGGGTGACCCGGCGGAGCAACCTGCACTCTACTGCAACCGGGATCTGGTCCCCGTCTTGCGCAATTGGTTCGCGCTCGCAGTCAAAGTCACACCGGAACGTCATGCTGCGGCATTGCTCGTTGCCGATGCGGTGGCGAACCGGCTCGAAAACTGTGACGAGTTTTCCGATTCAGATGATACTTTTCCGCCCCCACCTGGAATGTCGCCCGTCGGAAGCGCTGAAGACCTGAGAAAGAGCCTTGTGGAACTTGGCGTTACAACCGATAAATCTGCGCGTCCGGGTCCGGAATTTTATTCGGGAAATCTGATCGCCCAGGTGCGCAAGCTGGCGCCTGAAGGCCCCGTGAACGAGCTTTCATGGATCGTTACACTGGACGAACGATGCCCACCGTTGGTCGACCTCGATATGGGCTGTACAGACTTCATCAAGTCGGGCGAGAGCCTTCTTTCGCGCTTCCCGTCGGACCAATGGACGCCCAGCGTGCACCTTCTTCTCGCCGAGACGTACTCGATCACTGCCGCTCAAGAAGAGAGTTACCTGCCGAACGCGAGCACAGAGAAAGCTCGATCGCTCAGCAAAGCCGCGGAACACTTCCGTGCCTGGTATGCCACCAGCACGAATGATCGTGACCGGGCGCTGGTTTGGGAGGAGATCTGGGGCATCGAAGCCGGTCTCGGCCCGCGTTTGATGGTGCCCTGGCAGCTACGGCAGTGACCGTTTTCAGAAGGTGTCCCTGACCCTGTCTCCGCGGCTGCCCTCCGGCCTTGTCCCGCGCGGTTTCCGAGTCCTTCCCCCATCCCAATTCATCTGAAAAGAGGATCGGTTCCGCGCCGTTCGGGGAGGGACGCATGAGGCTCATCACGAACATTCTTTTCCCAGTTGATTTCTCGGCATCCTGCGCCGCCATGGGCCCCTACGTGAAGAGGGCCGCCGCCATGTTTGGCGCCCGCGTCTCCCTGATTCATGTCTTCGATCCCGCCAGCTACAGCGGTTGGGAACAATGGGAACAATACGTAAGGGGACCGGTTGAAATCGCCGCGGAGCATCGGCAAATCGCCCAAAAAAGGCTCGATGCCTTCCTGGCGAAAGAGTTCCCCGTCTCCCATCACCCAAGAATCCTCGCCAGCGGGGATCCCGCGAAACAGATTGCGGAGACCGCGCGCCATGGCTTCGACCTCATCATAATGCCCACGCATTCCGGAACATTTCGACGGACCCTGCTAGGTTCCACCACGGCAAAGGTGCTCAACGACGTCGACTGCCCGGTGGCGACCAGTTTGCACGCCGAGACCATCACGGTGCGGCCCATGCAGCATCGCGAATGGCTTTGCGCCATTGGCCTTAGCGGGGATTCTGAACGCGTGCTTCGTTTCGCCATGCGGGCCTCGGCGGAGGCCGGTGCGCACTTGCGCATCATTCACGCGATTCAGAGCACCGACCCCAAACTTCCAGTCCGGTTGAACCTCGAGGAGCAGATTCAGTCCGCGGAAAAGCGGCAGGCGCTTGAGCGCATCGATGCATTGCAGAGAAAGGTGGGCTCCCACGCTTCGGTCCGAATCGCCGTCGGCCCCGTTCGGGAGGCGCTGGTCGAGGCAATTCGGCAGTCGGATGCCGACGCGCTCATGATCGGCAGAAGCCCTCAATCCGGGCTGCAGGGCCGCTTGCGCGATCTCACTTACTCCCTCGTCCGCGACTCGTCCGTTCCCGTCATCAGTATCTGACGATGAGGCGTTCCGTGCACCCTGAATTTTGAACAGTGGCCAGAGACCGGCCCTCAGCGACATCCTCCGTTCTCTGTTCTCAGTCGTCCTACTCCCTGCTGGCTACTCCCTATTCCCTGTTTCCTCGGTCCCTTGGTCCCTTGTTCCCTGCTCTCTGATCTCTGATCTCTATTTTTTCATCCACAAATCCGCCGTCACAAATCCCAGAAACACCATCGCAATCACGCCGTTCATGGTGAAGAACGCGGCATTCAGCCGGCGCAGGTCGTGCGGCGACACGATCGAGTGCTCATAGGCCAGCAGCAGCCCCACGGCAGCGAGGCCGACCCACCCCACGACGCCAAAGCTGAACAGCTTCCCAAGCCAAACCAGCAACCCCAGCATGGCCAAATGCATCACCCGCGCCGTCCAGAACGCCGCCGCCAAGCCGCTCGCTTGCGGCAGGCTGTGCAAGGCCGCAACGCGGTCGTGTTCGTAGTCCTGGCAGGAGTACAAAACGTCGAATCCGCCCGCCCACAGAGTCACCGCCGCGGTCAGCACGAGAATACGCGGATCCAGGCTGCCGCGCACGGCAATCCACGCCGCCGCGGGCGCCAGGCCGAGCGCCAGCCCCAGTCCCAGGTGCGACCACTGCGTCACCCGCTTCAGATAGCTGTAGCCCAGCAGCACCACCAGCGCCACCGGCGCAAGCTCCAGCGCCAGCCGGTTGAGTTCGGCCGCGGCCGCCAGAAACACCGCCGCAGCCACGAAAGTGAACCCGAGCACAAACTGCCGGCTTAGCAGACCTCCCGGAATCGCCCGTGTCCGTGTACGCGGGTTCTCGGCGTCCAGGTCCGCGTCGGCCCAGCGGTTAAAGGCCATCGCCGCCGATCGCGCCGCCACCATGGCCACAACGATCCATGCCACCGTTCGCCAGCCCGGCAGCCCGTCCGCAGCCAGCAGCATGGCCGTCAGGGCAAACGGCAGCGCGAAGATTGAGTGTTCCCACTTGATCATCTCCAGCGTGGTGCCGATCTTGTTCAGAATGCCGGCCATCTTCCATTTTTCCAGTTCCCAGTCTAGCGGAGCGTAGGGTGTATCGACATATACGGACGGACAGCGTTGCGAGCGAAAATCCGGCCAGACGAGGCGGAGTCCGAAGGCGGTGGCGGGTCCACCGTCGAGGACGACAACAATGTATGGCCGGATTTGCGCCGCAACCCGGAGGGACGGGCCATTTTTTCTCATTTCGTCGTCAATCGTCGCTAGGAGACAGCCGGTATCCGTCGCTCCTCATTCCTCGAACTGAGAAAAAATGGCTCCCGTCGCTGCCGCCTGTATATGTCGATACACCCTAGGCACCCGCACTCACCGGCTCACTTCGTCGTGCCCACCACGCAGCACCTTGCCGGCAGGAACCACCAATCCGCTTTTTGCGCTACTCTATTAACCAAGCGTACGTGACACAAATCACAAAATCAGGGCCCAAGTTGATGACATGATCACCTAGACGTTACCCCTCGGAGCGAACGCATGAAGAACTCTTCTCCCCTGGGAAGTCCCTATGTTCAACTTGACCCCGCTGCGTTTGTTGCGGATCCTCAGCTGATTCGTGCTCTCGACGCAAGTTCCACCCCGGTCCCGTGCGTGTCCGAACGCCCGCTCTTCCGCCAGGGGGAGCCCGCCGTTGGAGTCTTTATCCTCCACCAAGGCATGATCACGCTCAGCATGATGTCGCGGGATGGTCACTCCCTCCTCGCCGCGCAGGCCAAGCCCGGTTCCATCCTCGGCCTCCCCGGCACCATCACCAATCAGCCCTACACGATGAGCGCGACCGCCGCAGCCGGGGCACTCGTAAGCTTCGTCGGCCGCGACGATCTCACCGCCCTGATGCACGCGGACCCGGCCATGTCGATCAAAATGCTCCAAGTCCTTGCCGCCGAAGTCCGCAGCGCCCGCAAAGCGCTCTATTAAGGCGCTCTACTAATCTGATCATGTGCTTGCCTTGGCCGTCGCACCCTACATCACGGGAATGCCCGGCTCACGTGCGGCTCACCCGCAGCGGCAGCGCGCCCTCGCCGCCTACCCTCACCTGCTAAACTCACACGTTGTGCTGCTGCCTTTTGTCGCTATCGCCGTCGTCGCATATCTGCTGGGGTCCATCCCGATGGGATACCTGCTCTATCGCATCTTCCGGCGCCAGGACATTCGTTCCTTGGGCAGCGGCAACATCGGCGCCACCAACGTGTTTCGCGCAGGAGGCGCTGGTCTCGGCGTCGCTACTTTTATCCTTGACGTCCTCAAGGGCTGCACAGCCGTCTGGCTCGGCGGCTACCTCGCATCAGTCTGGATGCCCGCCGTCCCTCTGCGCACGGCCGCAGCCTTCGCAGCTCTCTGCGCCGTGCTGGGCCACATGTTCCCCATCTGGCTCAGGTTTCGTGGCGGCAAGGGTGTGGCCACCGGCTTCGGAGTCTTTCTCGCCATCTCGCCCTGGGCTGCTCTGGCCGCCTTTGGCGTCTTCGCCATCCTTCTTGCCATCAGCCGCTATGTTTCGGTCTCCTCCATCGTCGCTGCGTTCAGCTTTCCCATCTTCGCCTGGTTCCTCGTTACCGGCTCGCGCCCGCCTTTTTTCTTTGTTGCCGGTGCCATCGTCTCTCTGCTCATCATCGTCAAGCACCACCAGAACATCCGCCGCCTGATCGCCGGCACTGAAACCCGCTTCGGAGCGCACAAGCCAGCATGAGTCGCATCGCCATCTTAGGTGCCGGCGCCTGGGGAACCGCCCTCGCGCTCTCGCTCGACCGCCGCGGCGGCCACCAGATCACGCTCTGGGCGCACGCCTCGGAGCTCGCCCGCCAAATCGTCGACGCCCAGGAAAACACCCAATTCCTTCCCGGCTTCCCGATCCCCTCCGCCGTTACCGTCACCGCCGACTGCGCGGCCATCGCCTCCGCCGACATTGTGGTCTCCGTCATTCCATCCGAGTTCCTGCGCAAAACACTGCTCCGCATCCGCCCTCACTTGCGCATCGGCCAGTTCGTCGTCAGTGCCACCAAGGGCCTTGAAGATCGCACCCTCTACCGCATGACTCAGGTTCTTTCTGAAACCCTCGAGTCTGCCGGGCTTTTGCTCTCCATCGGCGCGCTGTCGGGCCCGAGCTTCGCACAGGAGGTGGCATACGGCCAACCCACCGCCCTTACTGTGGCCTTCAGCGATCCTGAAGTCGCCGCTCTCATCCAGCTGGAGTTCTCCTCCGAATCCCTCCGCCTCTACACCTCCACCGATGTGATCGGCGTCGAGCTCGGCGGCGCACTCAAGAACGTCATCGCCATCGCTGCCGGCATTGCCGTCGGCGTCGGCCTCGGCCACAACTCCACCGCCGCGCTCATTACCCGCGGCATCGCGGAGATCACTCGTCTCGCCGTTGCCTGCGGCGCGCGCCGCGAAACCCTCGCCGGCCTCTCCGGCGTTGGCGACCTGGTGCTCACCTGCACCGGCTCGCTCAGCCGCAACCGCACTGTGGGAGAGCAACTCGGCCAGGGCCGCAAGCTGCCCGAAATTCTCTCGTCGCTCGGCGGCAAAGTCGCTGAAGGCGTACTCACCACCCACGCCGCCCTCGGCCTTGCCCGCAAGCATTCCATCGAGATGCCCATCACCGAGCAAATGGAGCTCATTCTCAACGAAGGCAAAGACCCGCGCGAAGCCATCCGCGCCCTCATGCTCCGCCCCGGCAAAGACGAACATTAAGCCGCGCCGAACCAAACTCGAACTGAGCGATCATGGCCCAGGGTCGGCGAAGCTATCGCTGCATCGCGGCGGCCGTCTCTAGCATCAAAAAATCTAGGCCGGCTTCCCCTCAATCCTGTAATCCTGTAATCTGAGAAACCAGAGAGAAGTGGAGCGTTCGAATTGGCTATCTCCCGGTCCAGCCAACCCGTCGCTGTGAGCCAGCCCCTCGGCATGATTTCGGGCCGTGCAGCTCTCAAGAAGCGGATTGACAACACCCTTCTGATCGGCCTTCCCCTCGCCGGTTCCGTGGCCAGTATCTTCTGGTTCCGTTCCCACCCCATCCACGCCGTTGAGGTCGTCACCTTCATCGTCGGCTACTTCATCGTTGGGATGGGTACGGGCGTCGGCTTCCATCGCTATTTCTCGCACAAGAGCTTTGAGACCGAACCCTGGGTCGCTTATCTTCTCGGCGCAGCCGGCTCCATGTCGTTTCAAAGTTCCCTCCTCACCTGGACTACCGACCACCGCCGCCATCACTCCCAGACCGACCACTGCGGTGACAACCACAGCCCCTTCGTCGACGGCCACTGCGACCATGAGTCATCTCTCAAGGGTCTCTTCCACGCCCATATCGGATGGATGTTCGACGACACCATCACCGATGTCAACATCTACGGCCGCGACCTCGCGCGCGACCCCGTCATCCAGTTTTATGCCCGCACCCACTACATCTGGCCCGTTATCTCCATCGCTCTTCCCTGGCTCGCGGGCTATGTCTTCGGCGGGCTCACCGATGCGTGGGGCTGCGTCTTCGCGGCCTTCCTGCGAACCGTGCTCTTCCAGCACTCAGTCTGGGCGGTCAACTCTCTCGGCCATACCTTCGGCTATGAGAACTACAACATGAAGAACAACAGCAAGAACAACCGAATTCTTGCGGCGCTCACCTTCGGCGACGGCTACCACAACAACCATCACCGCTTTCCGCGCTCCGCCTTCCACGGAATGTTCAAGCACGAGCTGGACCTGAACGGCATCATCATCCTGGGTCTCAGGAAGGTTGGCCTCGCCCGCAACATTATCTTCGCCGACGGCTACCTCGGCGAAAACCGCCCGGTTCTTTCCCGGGCAGCGATCGCCGAATTAGCCGCCGACGACTGACATTACCGCCTGAACGCGGGTTCCAGGGTGCCCCACCCTCGGGGTCCCTGCAGGCAACTCCACGCCACGCGGTTGACGCTCGACGCGGCAAGTGACCCCAATGGGGGCACGATAACGAGAACGTAGACACGGTGGCGCAGGACGGATCAACCAAACTACGGGATCTTCACAACTGACCTATCGCTTAGCCGCCCCCAGAACACGCTTCTCCGCAGGCTGCGGCGTCATGTTCCACATAAACGACATCAACGCAATTCCCGCCACCACCGAAGCGAGAATTCCGTAGAGTGCCGCATTCCAGCCATAATGCTGAGCCAATGTGCCAATGCCCTTCGACTCCGCCACGCGCCCCAGCGATCCGAGAATCGAGAGCAGCCCGTTGGCCGTGCCGATCGCTTTCTTTGAAGTGACGTCGAGCGCGCAAATGCCCAGCAGCATCTGTGCCGGATAGACAAAGAAGCCGATGATGCCAAACAACGTAAGGTCGAGCCACAATTCATTGTTCGGGCTATACAAAATGCCCACAAAGGCGAAGAACGCGGGAATCATGCACAATACACAGATCATCCCCCGCCGGCCACCGATCTTGTCGGAAAGCCAGCCGGCGAGGACAGTGCTCAGCATCGCAGAGAACTCCAGCGTCGCTGTTCCCATGCCGCCTTCGCCCAGGCTCGCGTGCTTCACTTCTTTCAGAAAAGTCGGACCCCAGTCGAGCATCGCGTAGCGCGCAATATAGACGAAGAAGTTGGCCCCGGCTACGAGCCACAAAGCACGATTTTTCAAAATGGTGTCGACCAGCAATTCGCGCGTGCCAAGTTCCCGTTCACCTGTGCCGTGCCCGCCATCGGGATAATCGTTCTTGTACTCCTCGATCGACGGCAGCCCCACCGACTGCGGCGTATCCCGCAGCCTCACCATCAGATAGATGGCGCAGATTGTCGCCAGAATGCCCGGCACATAAAACGCCGAGCGCCAACCAAGCAGTGCGGCGGAGTATGCGGCGATCACGCCGATTAATCCGCCGCCGACATTCTGCGCCAGATTCCAGAACCCGAACACCGTTCCGCGCTCGCGAATGCTGTACCAATGACTCAGCGAGCGCCCGCACGGCGCCCATCCCATGCTTTGTGCCAGGCCATTCAAGCCCCACAGTGCCAGGTGCACCGGATAGCTGCTCGCCCCGGAGAATGCGAAGTTGCACGCCGCCGTCGCCAGCAATCCCAGCGGCATAAAGTAGCGCGGGTTGCTTCGGTCCGAAAGCGATCCCATCAGGAACCGCCCCAACCCGTAGACCGCAACCATCACCGCCAGCATGTTGCCGATCTGATCTTTGCTGTAACTCAGCGCCTGGCCCATCTCTTTCGAGACGACAGGAAGGTTATTTCTGACCAGATAGAACGTCGCGTATCCAATGAAGGTGGATTCAAGGATTTGCCAGCGCAGCCTAGGATAGATTCTCTGAATCTGCTCTTGTGAAACGCGAGCGATGTGCGGAGCCGGCCGGAGAAATCTTGGAACCAAGGTCATTGATAACCCCATTGATGGATTGCTTCTCGAATGGAACACGAGAACCAGATACGGCTCGGCTGAATCGCTTGCGCGGCAAGCACGCCAGTTAGTAATTCGCGGATGCCCGCAAGGGCCCGCCGTGAGAGATCGCTTCCAGTCCGAGCCGCTTCCGCAATTCCTCCAAAATGGCCGCAGTGCTTCTCATGCCGACCCGACTCACTCCAATGGCGCGAATCGCAAGCAGCGTATCCAGATCGTGCACACCACCCGCCGCCTTGATTTGCACATGCGGCGGCGAGTGTTTCCGCATCAGTTCAAGATCGGCGATGGTCGCTCCACTGGGCGCATATCCTGTTGAGGTCTTCACCCAATCGGCCCCGATCTCCGCGCAAATCTCGCACAAGCGAACCTTGGCGTCGTCGTCCAGATAGGCATTCTCGAAGATCACTTTGATCTTGGCTCCGCCCGCGTGCGTAGCCTGAGTAAGCGCCATTAGTTCGTCCCTCACATAACGCCAGTCTCCGCTCCTGGCCTTGCTGATGTTGATGACCGCATCCAGCTCCTGCCCGCCGTCTTTCAGCGATTGCTGCACCTCGGCGAGCTTGATCGCCGTCGTGTGCCCGCCATGCGGAAAGCCGATGGTCGTGGTGGCAAGGACCGTAGTCCCGCTCAGTCGCTCGACGCCACGGGCGAGATAGTAGGGCACAATGCAGATGCTGGCGACGTTGTAGCGAACCGCTAGGTCGCAGCCGTCTTCAAGTTCCCGATCGGTCAGTGTCGGGTTCAGCAGCGAGTGATCGATCATCTTGGCAACTGCTTGGTATTCAATCCGGCCTTCCACGAATCATCTCCAGAACTTCAGCTTTCCCCGCGCGCACCATTCCTTTGCGCATGTTGGCTGCATCCGCGACCCCGCGCAGTGACAGGGTTCACACTCCGGCGCGCGCAAGCGCGCAACAAGTGACGGCAAAAGAGCACCATACGCGCCCCAGCCGTGCAAATCAAGAATTATGTGAGTTTGGACGGCTATACGTCTTGCGCCAACGAGTGATCGTTCTTCCCTGTTCCCTGTTCCTCTCACCCGCCCGCAATCGCGCCCAGAATCAATAGCGGCTCTTTTCCCGCCGCCACCGCGTCGGGCAACTCTTTGTCGGGCGATTCCAGCGACCAGTCCTCCTCGCAGACAAAGAAGCGCAGAAATGCGCGCCGCTGGCCGGTCGCGTAGTCGCGAATGGTCCCCCGCAGCATGGGATAGCGCGCTTCAAGAGCATCGAGGACAGTACGAATCGCGACCGGGCCACTCACCTCGAGCAACACATCGCCCTCGACGTGCGCCAAGTTGCGCAGATGATACGGCAGCGCCACGCGCACCGTCGCCGCGCTTGTCTTCGCCACCTCGCTCAACGAGCAGGCCTCCTCATCGCTGCTTTTTGTTCTCTTGCTCCCTGATCCCTGTTCCCTGATCTCTGATCTCTGTTCTCTGATCTCTGATCTCTGATCTCTAGTTGAGCGTTTGCACTTCAACCGAGAGCACGGCCGGCAGATCGCGCACGATCGGCGCCCAGCTATCGCCCGCGTCCGCCGATGCATACACCTGGCCGCCCGTAGTGCCAAAGTAAATGCCGCAATCGTCGAGCGTGTCCACCGCCATCGCATCGCGCAGCACATTCACATAGCAATCCTTTTCCGGCAGCCCTTTGGCGAGCGGCTCCCACTCGTTTCCGCCTGTGCGGCTGCGGTAGACGCGCAGCTTGCCGTCGAGCGGAAAATGTTCCGAGTCGCTCTTGATCGGCACGACATAGAGCGTCTCCGGCTCGTGCGCATGCACGTCGATCGCAAATCCGAAGTCGGTAGGCAGGTTGCCGCTCACTTCGCGCCAGCTCTCGCCCGCGTCGTCCGTGCGCATCACGTCCCAGTGCTTCTGCATAAACAGCACATCGGGACGCGAGCGGTGCATGGCTATGTGATGCACGCAGTGGCCGATTTCGGCTGCTGGATCGGGCATGAAGTTCGACACGAGCCCTTTGTTGATCGGCTTCCATGTCACGCCGCCGTCGTTGGTGCGGAACGCGCCCGCGGCCGAAATGGCAATGTAGATTCGATTCGGATCGCTGGGATCGAGAAGGATAGTGTGCAGTCCCATTCCGCCCGCGCCCGGCTGCCACTTGGGACCGGTGCCGTGCCCGCGCAGGCCAGAGAGCTCGTGCCAATTCTCGCCTCCGTCGGTCGAGCGAAACAGCGCCGCGTCCTCCACGCCCGCATAAACAGTTTCCGCATCGGTGAGCGAAGGCTCGATGTGCCACACGCGCTTGAACTCCCATGGATGCTGCGTGCTGTCGTACCACTGGTGCGTCGTCAGCGGCTTTCCCGTCTCCGGCGACGAATCGTACACAAACCGGTTCGGCAGTGCCGTCGGTGGGCCGGGAGGAGGAATCGCTTCATTGGGCAATCCCGGCTGATGCCAGGTCTTGCCGCCGTCATCCGATCGCTGGATCAACTGCCCGAACCAACCGCTCGTCTGCGAGACGTAAATCCGGTCGGGATCCACCGGCGACCCCTTCATGTGGTAGATCTCCCAGCCGGCAAAAAACGGCCCGCTCACTGTCCAGTCCTTTCGCTTGCCATCGGAGTTCAGAACGAACGCGCCCTTCCGCGTCCCTACAAGCACTCGCACACCGCTCATCTCGACCTCCTGCTTGCCGCAGCCATTCAGTTTCGATTCCGTCGGCGCTTCAGGCGCTGAGGCCGCCTTCAGGGGAACGCCGCTTTGCCATTCTTCCGAATATCTCTTGCAAATTGCAAGTATTTTCTGCGGGCCGCTCGGTTTACTTCGCAGCCTGGGACTCGGTGACGGAAATCAAGCGCACCGGCCCGAGCAGCCCGGACGGCAGCAGCGGCGAATCGGCTTTGTAGGGCGTGAAGTCGGCGAACGCATATTTCTTCAACGCCCACGGCTGCTGATCGCCGATCATGCGGTTCACCCAGAGATTCGTCACCTTAATCTCAATGCGATTCTTGCCCGGCCTGATCTCGCCGGTAACATCGACCTTGAACGGCGTCTTCCATAAAACACCGAGATCCGCGCCATTCACCGCCACATCCGCAATCTCCCGCACGTCTCCCAAATCCAGCCAAAGGTGTGCGCCCTGAGCCAGATCGTCCGCCGGAACCTCGATTGTCTTTGAGTAAGTGGCCGTGCCGGAGAAATACTTGACGCCGTCATCCGAAGTTGGAAGCGGCAATTCGGTCCAGGAGATAAGGTGATGGAAGCCGACGGTCTCAGGAACGCCTCTGCCCTGCTGGAAACCGACGCTCCAATCGCGGTTAAGTGCCTGATCCAGGCCATCGATCACGGTTTCGTGCGTCATAGGCAGATCGAGACTGTTTTGCGTTGCCGCTGCGCGAAACACCACGAACGCACTCCCATACGGATCGAGATGCAGCGAAACCGTCGTCCGGCCCTCTGCGATCCGATACGAAACCGGCTGCGTCGCGCCCGTCGCGGGATCCCATGACTCCGGCACCTTCCCTCCCACGCGGAATGTTGCGCTCACATCTTCGGCACTGTCCTCGCGGTTGTCGACAAAATAAACGTCGCCGTCGTCAAGCTTGCGGTGAACAAACATCAACGTGGTGTCGGCTTCCGGTTTGGTATACTCCCAATCGCGCGCCACGCCGAGCACAGTCAGAACATCGTTCGCGCTCATGCCGGTGTACACTCTGCCCTTCCCCACCTTGCGCGCCTGCTTCTCAGCCGCGGGCCGTCTTCCCCATAGTTGATCCGCTACGCGCTGAAACTCCTTTTCGTCATCGGCAAGACTCGGCGAATCCGTTGGCCGGTTGCCTACCAGGACCGCGCCCTGCGCAACCAGACCTTTGATCTGCCGCAGCACCGGCAACGTCATGCGCTGGCTGCGGCCGCCCAGATAGAGAAGCCTGTAACTCGTGCCACCCGGAGTTACCAGCCGTCCATCTTTGAACGACAATTCGTGAAGCACTACGTCGCTGTTCACAAAGTCAAAGCCATATCCATCCGGCGCGTCCTCGACCGCCTTCCATCCGAAGACCGCGGTCAGCGGACCTTCCTCGCCGTAGAAGTAGGCGACGTCAGCGGAGAAATGGCCCTGCTGGAGCAAGTACGAGCAACGCGCAAGGTAAGTGACCCACGGCTTCGCCTCTTCTGCCCAGGTGTCATTGCGATTAAACCAAAGCCCGTAAGGCCCGAGAGTGAGCCCGGGCGCCAACTCGGGTACGGGCTGATGCGTTGACTCGTGAATCTCGAAGCGGTTCACGCCCAGCGCAAACTCGAGGTCCGCAACTTTCTTCAGGCTGTTGGGCGAGAACGACCACGCCGGCCCGCGCGAGGTCATGGACTCAGCACCCACCAGATTCTGCCCATAGATATGAGCCACAGATGCGGCTCCGCGCAGGTCGGAGATGTAGTCGATATCTGGCCCCGGGCTGCCCGCATAGGTCCACATCGCTCCCATGGGAACATCGGTCTTGCTGCGCATCTCCATATCGTCGCCCAGAGACGGGCGATGATATTCCAACGCTTCTCCGTAATAACTCATCCCATGGCTGTGTAAGTCGTCGGCAATCTCGCCATAATGGTTTTCTGCAAGAAGCTGGCCGAGTGTGCGCCGGAAATCCCAAAGAAAGCGGTCTGTATCTTCTGTGCTCTTGATAACCACGCCGGTAAGTGCCGGCAACCACGGGCGCGGATCGTATCCGCGCCGCTGTTTGAATTCCTCCAGGATGTTATCCGTCCAGTTTTGCGGTCCTACCTCAATACTATCGGTGAGTAAGTACGAAATTCCATTCTTGCCTATGTTTTCCGGGCCAACTGTATCCGCATACATCTTGAGATAGCCGTCAACATAGTTCTTCACATACTCGCGGTTCAACTTGTCGACTTCGAGGCCCGTAGCCTCCGCCGGAGCCGGGCCGTTTTCATGGCCTGTCAGCGAGTAACCGATGCGCAGAACCATCCACTCTCCCGCGGGCGGCGTCCAGTCGAGCGTTCCATCGGCGGTCATCTTCCCGGTCAGATCAATTACCTCGCCCGGCGAGACGACAAACTGAGGCTCAACATGTGGATCTTGAATCGCGTAGAAGTCTCGCGCGTTGGCGTACCCGGCGCGCTGCTCCCATTCGTTCATTCGCGCGCCGCTCGCCAGCACCAGCTCTGTAATTCTGTGGGCGTGGTCGGGCACGCCGGCCGGCTGCGCAGGAAAGACGATGCGGAAATATCGCGCTGTCACAACATTAAACGAAGCCGTCCGCTGCACCAGGCTGCTGAAGGGAATATCGGCCACGTTCTTGAAGTTCACGCCGTCATCGCTTGCTTCGATTTGTGGCGGGACAGCGTTATTGCCATGATCGAAGACGCTGTTCGTCTCCCCGAGGCCGGCCAGCGTTACTGCCTGAATCGTCTGCGAATGGCCATAATCAAACTGTACCCACGCTTCCTTGCCCGGTTGGCTTGCGGGAAGATCGAGCGCCACCGTATTCACATCGCCATCGGAAAGCGCAGCCACATTCGCCGTTCCGCCGCTCGAGGTCACTTGCGGGTTCAGCTCCGCCTGCGTCTTATCTCCATCGGGAATCTTGTACGCGATCACCGCAGAATCGGCATAGAACTGCGAAGGAGTCACAATGGTTCCGTCTGGAGCGCGACGTCCCGAGACTGTGAAATTCTGGAAGATTCCATCGACCTCGGGCGGATGGGAGAGCTTGCCGACGAACGAGCGCCCTCCTTCTATGTGAGTTGCGGTCCACACCATCTTCTTCATGCCTTGCGCCGCGGGCACCCATGGTCCGCCGGTCTCGCTCCAACCCGGCGAGCTGGCGATGGCCACCTCCATGTCCATGCCTCGGGCTGTTGTCACCGCTGTCCTGAATGCCTGCTTCCATTCCGGTGTCATGTAAACCAGCCGCTGGGGAACCACCTCCGGCGTATTGATTGCGCCCTCAAAAATCGTCACGCCTCCCAGGCCCACGCGATGCATCCATCCAAGATCGAGCTCGATTCCCTGGTCTGAGATATTGCCGTTCATCCAGTGCCACCAGACGCGCGGCCGCGCTCCGTTGGGCGGATCCAGGAATCCTCGCAGCAGTGGATCGTCGTGCGAAGCTGCGGTCGCTTGCGGATCAGCAGGAGCCTGTGCCTGAATCGAGAAACTTATGGAACAAGCTGTGCACAGCAGAGCTGCGAGAATTGATCGGGAACCTTTCATAAGAACCTATTGTAGATTCGCTGCTTCATAAGGAGAAGCTGGCGCCATCGCTGACGATTGCTCCGCGGGGGCGGCTGTCGCGCGGTGAGCCGACGAAGATTGCGCCCTCCAAACAGAAACGCACTTGTCCGCAGGACGCTGGCAGGATCGATGCACTCGATTGGATGTTTGGCGGAGAGCCTAGAAAGTGAATGCGAGGCCGGCGCGCAGGCTGCGCTGATCGTCCGCGAACAGGAGCAGCGAACCGTCGCTCAGAATATACGGGCGATAGCCCTCGGCGAGCAGATTCCTCACCTCGAGCAACGCCTCCAGGCCACCAGATCCGTCGCGCGTGACGTGAATGGGCTGTCTGATTCGGGCGTTGAGGAATGGCGAGGCGGCGTCCTCCGCGAAGGGCGCGACTTCAGTCACAGTGCCGTCAGGCTGCCAGCGATAGCTCGCACTCCAGTGGGTTCCAGTGCCGTCCAGGGTTCCCGAGAGCGATATCGCGTATGTCTGGGCGTGCCGTGGACGCGCTGAGGCGAGCACTTCGGCCAGTGGAGTTGCCTGCGGCAAAGCGGGCATCACCAGCGCGGCCCCGCTCGCATAGCTCACGCGTATGTGATTGTTGCTGGTCAGCCGGCGCCCCACGCTGGCCTCGACGCCTGCGGATGAGAACGACGGCCCGGCGGCGCGCAGCAAACCGCTTGCCGGATCGAAGAGCATCCCTGCCGCCGCAGGAGACCCGCCTGCGGCAAAGTGATCGAGAGCCTCGAGTACCGGATTGTCGACGCGATCGGAGTAAACCAGCACGCCCACACCGGATGCGTCAGTCTGCCGCTCCCAACCGATCTCCTGGTGAACTCCATGCTCGATGGCAAGGCCGCCGTCGCGCAGCGCCATCGCCGGCAGCCACGACGTTGCCTCGGATTCATCCTCCCCGGGGGCGTGATCCAGCGTCATGGTGGCCAACCGGTAGCGTAGCGTGTTGGCGCCATGGTGCCACTCGACTTTGGCGAACGGAAGCATCGCTGTCGTCGTGCTTGGGCTGTCTCCACCAAGCCGCCCCACCACAGCAGTCGAACCGACCTCGGCTTCGATCGCCTCTCCGAAATGCATCGCCTCGAAGCTGTGCACCGCGGCCTCATCCAGACCTTGATCTCCTGCGCCCTCTATCTCGGGCGCCACGGTGACTGCGGCGACCGACTGTACCGATCCAGCCATGCCCAGATCTTGACGGAAGCCCAGCATCGATTCCATGCTGCCATCGGTGCCCGGCGCAAAATCAACGCGCGCCAGCAATTCCCGGCTGTCCGTCGGCGTGTCCTCCACGGCTGTTGAGAAGCGCTCGCCGCTCTCGCCGAAGGTTCCGGCCTGCCCCGTCGCCATCAGGCGGGCCTTGAGCTTCGGCCTGGTGCCCGAGCCGTCCGATACCACAACCAGCGGCCCGTCTTGAAGCCAGCGCAGGAGCGGCCGGTTCGCTGCGGAGCGCAACGTCCATGCCCAGTCGTCCCGCTGCGTTTCGCCGGCGCGCGGCTGCGCAGGAAGCCATTGGATGACTTCATATAAAGTATTCAGCGTGAGATTGACGACCACCGCGCCCTGAACTCTGACGTTTTCCCTGAGAGAAGGCAGGAAGTAGGGGCCCATTGCCTTCAGTGCATAGCGGCCCGGCGCAAGTGCCGAGATGGCAAAGCGGCCTGCACTGTCGGTGTAGACGCTGGTCACCACGCTCTGGTCGGGGCGCAGAAGCTGGACTTCTGCTCCAATCTGCGGCACGCCAGCCGAGTCGCGGACCAGGCCGGACACCGACGCCGATGCCGCTCCAAAGGTTGGGGCGGCACCAAAGACGATCAGCACGGCCAAACCGGTGAGATGGGCTATTCGCGTCATCAGCAGATCTGAAACCCCACCGCGTCCCTGGCTTTCTTCCTGAAAACTCAAACCGCGCAAGCTCCTGAATTCTCAAGTTCAGTTGGCGTCTGCACGGATTGATACCTATTCGACGACAAAAGGAGCCGATTGCGCAATCTCTTGTTTCGAGATCGCATCGTTAATCTTCACCGTCACTGTGTACTTGCCGGGTTCCAGGCCAGCAATAGGTAGCGACTTCTCCACCGTCAACTGATCGCTATGTGCCCCTAAATCTTTTGATTCCAGTTGTTTATCTAGAATCACGTTTCCCGACGCATCCGTAATCTCGTAGGTAACCGTCGCTGAGTTACTCTTGGTAGCCTCGTCAATGCCGAGGTTGTAAAACTGCATCCAGAAGTTCAGGTCCTGGGTGCGTTTGAAACTCACCGGCGCAGTGAGGCCCGTCGCCACACGCGGCCGAATATACATATTGCTGATGATGAAGTTGCCGCTCCCAATCTGTCGCGAGGAGACGGTGTTCATCTGGTCGGCAAGAATCAGAGACGAGGCCCCGAGCTTGTCGTCCTCGTACGTCGGAACATTGAGCGCTCTTCCGTAGATTCCAATGTGATCCGGGTTGTGTACGTCCTTGATTGCGATGTCCAGACGGTAGAGTCCCGGCTGCAGCGGAAGCGACTTCCAGTAGAGCGACCGCCGATCGAGACTCTTTTCCAGCAGTTCCGCCGGTTCCTCGACCTCGACCGTATCCTCGAAGGTCTGCACGGTCTTGTGCATGATCGTGGTCACTTTGCCCAGGATGTTCACAACTCCCTTCGACACTCCGTCCTTGGTCTCGAACGTGATGTCGCGATTGCGCAACTGAATCGTGATCGGCACCAGATCCATGCTGTCGGTCACCTTCACGAAGTCCGTGCGCACATCGAACGGAAACGGCGGGCCGCTCAGCAGCTTGTGCGAAGAGCTAAAGGCGTCGAGGGCGGCGTCAAGATCGCTGAACTTGATTGGCGGCGGCGCGAAAAGCTTTGAAGCCAACTCAATGCGGTCGAACTCTTTGGCTTGATCGCCGGTACCCATCGGTCCGTTGCCGAGCTGTTCCAGGCCACTCCCCTTAAACCGGTCTTCCTTGCCCTTGTGGCTCATCTCTTCGTATTGCGTCAGGCCTGCGCCGGGCACCATCTTCAGCGCATCTTTCTCGCTGCGGTCGATGGTGTAGTGATAATCGCCGCACTGGCAGGTATCCACGAACTCCAGGTCGATGTTCTCGCCGATGCCCTCGAGATAGCGATAGTGCCAGGTCTCGAACGGGAACGTCGACGTCTCGCCGCCGCCCTCTTCCATGGGCCGCTCGTACATGCCACCCGAAGGATGAGAGTCAATCGAATCCGGCGCGCCCCACATAATGTAGATGCGCCCGCGGTCGGTCTTCCAGCCAGGCTTTCCCGCCGCATAGTGGTCGTTGGCGTATTGGATGCGCCGGTAGTGCTCTTCGCGGAACGAATTCTCTTCAGAATCCGGATCGGGGTTGCGCCGCTGCCAGAAATTCTCGATGAACGCCTCGCGTTCCTCGTCGTTGGCCAGGCTCAGAAACGCTCTGCGTTCATCGTCGGAGATAATGTAGGGCACTTCCTCGTTCAGCCAGGTCTTGTATGGACCCTTCAACTCCTGCCGCAGTTCCCGCTGAGCCTTATACCGCTCCTTATCGGAGAGTTGGCGATTCAGCGGATCTGCCTCCTGGCCCTGAGCGCCCGTTGGCGCGGCTTGCTGCTGATCTGAGGCGGGAGCGGTGCCGTTTTGCTGCGCCATGAGCCCGGCTTTGGGCACCCAGATGAGGCCGCAACCAAGAGCGGTGAAAAGAAGACGGCGGCTTAAGAACATCATTGCCTTCGATACTCCTGCAATCTCTTCATTTTACAGCTACTTTAATCGCCGGGCAAGGTTGGATGCGCAGTCGTGCGCCGATTGGACGCTTCAAAGGCTCTAATGTCACCGGTTCAGCGGAGCCCGAGAGCGAGAATTCACAAAATTCGGTGCCCGCGCGGCTTGCTGGGGCGGCCTTCCGCCGTCCAACTCTCATTCTTGTGTCTCTCGCGCTTCGAGCGCCTGGCGAGCGGACAGGCATCCTCACAAGCGGTGTTTCACCGCTACTCGCAGCCATCAAGATGCTCTTGCAGCCGGGCACGGACTTCAGCCCCCTGGGAACCTTTGGCCGCTCCGTCGCGTACACTGGAATGTAGAAAAAAACAAGGATTCCATGCACTCATGAAGAAAATCCTTCTCATTGCCCTCGCTGTGCTCGTGGCTGCCGTATTGGTTGCAGTCATGGTTGTCAGGCAGCAGGCTGGCTATACCAAGGTTTACACCGCAACCCTGACGCGGGAGGATCTCTCCACCGTCATCAGCGGGACCGGACAGATCAAGCCCACAAACTATGTGAATGTCGGCGCAACAGCCATGGGCCGGGTCACGCACCTCTACGTGAAGGAAGGCGACAGGGTCACCAAGGGTGAGGTTGTCGCCACAATTGAAAACGTCCAGCAGGAAGCATCGGTGAACGGCCAGCGGGCTGCCATCTCGGCAGCCGGAACCGACATCCTCTCTGACGTTGCCGCCGAAAAGACGGCGCAGGCCAACGTCGAGCACGCGCAGGCCGACCTCGAGCAGAAAAAGCTCGACTGGGATCGAGCGCAGGCGCTCTACAAGGACGGCATTATGGCCAAGCAGGACTTCGATGCCAAGAAGGCCGCCTACGACCTCGATGTCGCTTCAGTGGCCCAGGCCGTCGCCCAATTGAACCAGGCCAAGGCCAACACCGACTCGGCGCGCGGCCACATGCAGACCCAGGTGGCCACCCTGCGCGCCAATCAGGATATGCTGAATCGCACCATTGCGGTTGCGCCGTTTAATGGAGTCGTGACCAACGAGCCAGTCCGCGAAGGCGAAACCGTCGTCGAGGGCATCCAGAACACCGAGGGCTCCACATTGATGACCATCGCCGACATGAGCGTCGTCACCGCCGAGGTCAAGGTGGACGAGACGGACATCGTCAATGTCCAGCTCGGCCAGCCCGCCGAAGTCACCGTCGATGCTCTGCCCAACAAAGTTTTCAAGGGGCACGTCACTCTGGTTGGCGATCAAGCCCTGTTGCGCTCGACCGGAGTTGCCACCTCGCAGTCCACCACCGGCACTGAAGAAGCCAAGGATTTCAAGGTCGTGGTTACTCTCGACAATCCGTCCGATGAACTTCGTCCCGGGCTCTCCTGCACCGCCAAGATCACCACCGCGCACAAGACCAATGTGCTTGCGCTGCCCATCCAGGCGTTGACCATGTACGATCCGGCCAGCACCACTGCCAAGTCCGGCAGCGGCGTTCAGGCGGCTTCCAACACCACCAAACCCAACCCCGTGCAGGGAGTCTTCGTCATGCAGAAGGATCCGCACGGCAGACTGCGCGCCAAGTTCGTACCAGTCACGACGGGCATCACCGGGGCCACCGACATTGAAGTGCTCTCCGGCCTGAGCGGCGGCGAGGAGATCGTCATCGGCCCTTACAAAACTCTGCGTGACCTCAAAGGTGGGGCATTGCTCAAGCGCGACAAGTCCGCACCATCGGTTTCCACCAGCAGCTCGAGTTGATCGACCGGCGCACGGCAGTTGAATTCTAAGAGAGGGTGTTTCTCAGATGGCTTTGAACGGCATCGGCATCGAAGAACTACCGCAGACAACGGTCGTCAATGCGAACGACATCATCGTCCTCGAAGATCTTTGGCGCACCTACGATATGGGCTCGGAGCAGCAGGTCCAGGCTCTGCGCGGAGTCTCGTTGCGCATTCGCCACAACGAGTATGTGGCCATCATGGGACCCTCCGGCTCGGGCAAGTCCACATTGATGAACCTGATTGGCTGCCTCGACACGCCCTCCAAGGGCCGCTACTGGCTCAATGGCCAGCTGGTCAGCGATCTCGACGACGACCAGCTCGCGCGCATTCGCAACAAGGAGATTGGCTTCGTTTTCCAGACCTTCAATCTTCTGGCCAGGGCCACCGCGCTGCACAACGTGGAACTGCCCCTCATTTACAACGGTACCCCGTCCGCCGAACGCATCGCGCGCGCCAAGCAAACTCTCGCTGACGTGGGCCTGGAATCGCGCATGATGCACAAGCCGAACGAGCTCTCCGGCGGCCAGCGCCAGCGCGTCGCCATTGCCCGCGCCCTGGTCAACAACCCGTCGATCATCCTCGCCGATGAGCCCACCGGCAACCTCGACTCCAAGACCGGCCTCGAGATCATGGCCCTCTTCGACCAGCTCCACGCTCGCGGCAACACCATTGTCCTTGTCACCCACGAGGCCGATATCGCTCAGTTTGCTCACCGCGTCGTCCACATCCGCGACGGCCAGATCTTTTCCGATGAGCCCTCTCCGCGGGCCCGTTAGTTGCTACAGATTTCAAGAAATCTCTTCCGCCGCCGCGCCTGCATTTTTCCGCCCCTGTTTTCCACAGCGGTCCGCTCAATCTTCTCGCGACATTCATCGAATCGCCTTGACATGGATCAAGAATGGGTTGAAGATTTCCACAGAGAGTGAGGGAAGAGACGCAGGCGGTCAAGGTGGCCGCTCAGCGCAAGTCGGATCCCATCCTGGCCCCTCCTTCTTTCCCCTTCCTGATCGGCGAGTTCTCGCGCCGTCAACCATCGCGCTGGTCGCTGCGCCTCGGTAGCAAGTTCTCTTCGGGTTTATTCGCCGATGAATGTTATCGCAGGGTCGTGCAACTGCATCTTTTTGCATCCGCTGATCCTGCATCGTTCATTGAAATGTCCCGTAATCAGGGTTTTTGCCGGTGAACGCTGCAACATGCGGTTTCTTTCGGGAGCCCGAAGTGTAGGTTTCCCTTCGAAAGCGGACTCAACGGGCATTGAACCGCGCGGAGGAGTTCGATGGTTGTCACTTCACAATGCATTGGTCGCCGCGTCACTGGGCTTTATGTCGGCGCCAGCAACGTGCGCCGCTACTTTTCCAAGCGAGTGACGCAGATTGAACTCCAGCTCGATCATCTGCTCATCGAATGCGGGCTCTCTCCGGGTTTTTGGCAGGACAAACCGGAGATTCACGATCCCCGGTTGTGCCTCTGGCTGGAGTCAAAGCAGCACAGCGGCAATGGACGCGCGCCAGTTCCGCTGGCGATGACTCCTTCGGGAAACAATTCATTCGTTCTCGGCCCCGCCAACAAGGAATCCGCGGTTTCCTTGCTGTACGAGATGGGAGATGCTGATGAAAATGACCACGATGTCGACTGAATTCAAGAAGCGCGCTGCCGATGCGCTGAGGGCCCTGCTCGGCCGGGTCTCTGCCATCAAGTTGATGGAACTCGAACATGAATCGCAGCCTGGCGGGAGCGCCGCCGCCATCCGTGCACGCATTGACATCTACGGTCACAGCCATACACTGGCCTGCGAACTGAATTCCAACGGTGAGCCGGCCCACCTGTGCGCGGTATTCAGTGAACTGCAAAGTGGTGCTGCGCCTCTTGCAGCCGACACCATTCCCGTCGTTATCGCGCCTTATCTTTCACCAGAGGCGCAGGCGCTCTGCAAGCAGAATATGATGGGCTTTCTCGACTTTGAGGGGAATGCCCGCCTGACGGTCGGCGATTTCTTCATCGGCATGCGCTCGCTGCCCCGCCAAGCGGCAACTCGAGTATCCGCGGCGCCACAAAAAACGCCTGCGCGCGCTGCCGCCGATCCGATTTTTCCGAGTGCCTTGCCGAAGATTTCCCCGAAGCAACCAGCAGTGGCGCTCTCTGCCTGACGCCCGCGCCCTTTTTGAGCTCCCGGAGGGAGCGACAGATGTTAGCCCAGGATGGAGCGCGCCGCGCCGCGCTCCAATCCTGGGAAAGGCCCCAAAAACAGCCTCAGCCCCGTAGGTGCGACAGAAACTTGCTGAAGGGCCCGGGCCGGTAGGGACGGGTTTTAACCCATCCATTCGCCGCAGACGCAATCGAGCGCATCAACCCACCCGCCGAACTTGAAAAACAAAGAGCGCGGCGAAGCCGCGCGCAAGTCCCCACCGACCGCCCCGTCATTCTGGTCGAGCAGACAAAGAGAGATATGCAAGCGCCTCTATCGCCTTTCTGCGCTCGGGCCCGCACTTCCACTTTTTAGAGATCACAAATTCCGACAACGCGGCGCTGGTCGCGGATCCAATGCTTGTCGCCACGCCCACAAGAAAATCTGCCCATCGGTGCACGTCGGCTTTCCTGATAACCAAGCTGTCGAAATAAATCTGCCCGGCGGCGCGCTTCTTAACAAACTTCTGGCCCTTGTAACTCGCAGTGTAGATGCCACCATGGTGCACAAGCAGGTTCCGGTCGTTCAGAAATTCCGCGTACCTGATCGCTGCCTTCTTCGAAAATGGCGTCACGTTCAAAAGGTCCTGGAACAGACCGTTGATAGATCTTGCTGTTCCGAAATCGTATTCCTCCGCGATAAGGAACCCGAGGCTGTGATCGAATTCCGAGACGACATGCAAGAGATTTTTGGCGGTAATTCTACACTCACGCCTCGTAGCGAACCCAGTCAGCATCTCCGGAAAAATGTTGATTGCGGCGGCAAACTCATTCTTGCAAAAGGCCTCGAAGTACGCCGCCAAACCAATCATGCAAAGCTCGGCCGCGATATTTATTCCCATTCCAACGTCCTGCCTGTCGACGAGCACCCTAATCTCGTCCACCTGCATCCGGAAATAATCCAGCGAGGGCACGCCGCCGCTGAAGAACTGAAGCCAAACAACCTCCAAGGGTCCCCGCGTTTCCGGGTTCTCTCTCCTCATGAGAACATTGAATCACAGCGGAGCGGAAAAGGACTTTACGAGAGTCAGCCCGAGAGGAGCCTATGGAGCCTGAGGAAGTTAGGGCGGAAATCGCGCGCCGAAAGCAGGCAGCGAAGGATCTGAAGCTACGAGAAACGGTGTGGTCGCTCTACAAGTCACAATTCAAATACATCGATCAACAGCTGCGAAAGGATCCTGAGTTGATCCTCCCAGAAGTGCGCGAAAGCCTGAAGCAATCAAAAAACGCGAACGACTTTCGCTTCAACGGTTCCGAGTATGGTCTGGTCTACACCGAGGGAAAGAAGGAGTCGGACCGCTGGGGAAGGGACGAAACCGATACGACGCTATGCACCGTCACGCTGAAAGTGAACGGCAGGACGGTGTTCGAGTTCAAACTCAGGACGAGCGTGACCTACGCACCAGACGAGCCAATCTTCGGCGAAAGCATGGGGGAAATCACGGCGTTTATCGATGGCGCTTGGGTGGCCGAGGTCTCAGAGCTAAATCAAAAAATGAGGGCCCACTTCCAAGACGTTCGAAAGAGACGAAACGCACCGGCTGAAGCCGAGAGATTAAAGCAGGAGATGAAGAGGTTCGGCCTTTCGGAGCCGAGCCGCGATTAAAGATTAGAAGCTCTTTCCCGTCAACCCCCTCGCCCGCCGCTCACCAAGCCAAATCTCTCATTCCAAACCAATTATATTTTTCCCAAGTTTGCCGGTTATTTCGGCCGTTTCGCTAGACTTGTTCTTAGTTGGGTATTTCTCCTTCTGAAAAATGGGTGGGCGGCTCAAGGGTGCTGGCGGGGGTTCCGGCATCTGCGGCCGCCCATCGTTTTTCCAGGGTCATTGCACCCAATCCGGGGCAATGTCTGAAAAAAGCGCTCCTAAGTCTTTATTTTTGACGACTTTGACCTGTAACTCAAATATTTTCAGGCATTTAGAGCAGAGGGTCAAAGGTACACGTCCTTCATTCAAAATCACTTAACCCCAAAAGAGGGTGGGGGGGTAGAGATGTATCCGGCATGTCGTCACATCAAACCAGGCGGAGAACGGTGCAAATCCCCCGCCCTGCGCGGCCACGCCTTTTGCTACTACCACGCCCGGCTCCATTCAACCACCAAACTCGGCGTCATGGACGACGTCACGCTTCCCGTCCCTGAGGACTCCGCCGCCATTCAGGAATCGCTCGGCAGGCTCTTCCAGGCGATTCTCAACTCCCGCATCGACTCAAAAAAAGCCGCCCAGCTCCTTTGGGGCCTTCAGATCGCCAGCAACAACATTCCGCGCAAGCCGAAGCCGGACCCGAAGTCGGTCCCGTCTGTCACTCGCACCAGGGACGGCGTCGAACTCGCTCCCGTGATCAACGTTTGCAATCCTTGGAAGGAGTGCAAGGGATGTCAAGACGCCGAAACCTGCGACCGCTATTTTGATTTCGATGCGTTGATGGGACGCAGCAAGGAAGGTACCGATGAGACCCATGCTGCCGGCAAAAATAAGCGCCCAATCGTCGAGTCCGATTACCTGAACTCCGAGGGAGAAATCATCGACAGGGACGCATACATGCGCCGATTTGGCGACGATGATGATGATGATGACGACGACGATGACGACGACGGGTTCGACATCAAAGAGGAACTCGGCACCATCCAGGTTCTCAAGTCCCTAAAGCACACACTCGAATTGGACGAGTGACTACTATGAACGAGCGCCTAAGCTCCGATCCCTGTTCTCTGATCTCTGTTCTCTGTTCTCTGTTCTCTGTTCTCTGTTCTCTGTTCTCTGTTCTCTGTTCTCTATTCTCTATTCTCTGTTCTCTGTTCTCTGATCTCTGATCTCTGTTCTCTAGATCTCCAGAATCACCGGCATAATCATCGGCCGCCGTCCCGTGCTCTTCTGGATCAGCCTCTTCAGTTCCACGCGCACCCGCTCGTTCACCATGCCGTAGTCGGACTTTTGCTCCGCGCTTAAACCATCCAGCGTCTTCAGCACCGTCTCGCGCGCCTGGTCCGTTATGTCCGCGCCGCCGAACCCGCGCATCAGCACCTCCGGCTCGCGCTCCACCTTGCCCGTCTTCTTGTTGATCGCCAGCACCGCCAGCACTACGCCGTCTTCCGACAAAATGCGCCGGTCGCGGATCACCAGATCCTCCACCACGTCGATCGACGATCCGGAGTCGATCAGAATGCGTCCCGCGGTCACTTTATCCTTCTTGCGCGCATCGTCCTTATCCAGCTCCAGCACATCGCCATCTTCAATCACAATGGCATGATCCACCGCGCCAGTCTCCAGGGCGAGCTGCGCATGACGCCGCAGAAAACGGTAGTCGCCGTGAATCGGAATGAAGAACTTGGGCCGCACAAGATTGATCATCAGCCGCATTTCTTCCTGGCTTCCGTGACCGCTCACGTGGATCAGCCCATGCTGCCCGTCGTCGTAGATCACGTTTGCTTCGCGCCGGCTCAGGTGGTCGATCACGCGGAAGATCCCCTTCTCGTTCCCGGGAATGATCCTCGAGCTCAGCACCACTGTGTCGCCCGGCTCCACGTGGGCATGCTTGTGATTGTCCACCGCTGCGCGGCTCAGCGCGCTCAGCGGTTCGCCCTGCGTCCCGCTGATCAGAATCATCATCTGTTCGGGCGGAAAGTCGCGGATCTGCCCGGGATTGATCATCAGCCCCGGCGGTATCTCGATATAGCCCAAATCCTGCGCGATCTCCGTGCTCTCCACCATCGACCGGCCCACCACGGCCACCTTGCGCCCGTGCTTACGCGCCAGTTCCATGGCAATCCGGATGCGATAGATCGACGACGAGAAGCAACTGAAGAACAGCTTCTTTTTCGCCTGCGTCAGAACCTCGTCCAGCCGGGGAATCACCGCGCGCTCGCTCGGCGTGTAGCCCGGCCGTTCCACGTTGGTTGAATCCTGCAGCAGCGCCAGTACGCCCCGCTTGCCGTACTCGGCAAAGGTGTGCAGGTCGAAGGCCTTGTCGTCCAGCGGAGCCAGATCGATCTTGAAGTCGCCGGTGTGAATGATGATGCCCACCGGCGTCTCAATCGCCAGCGCCACGCAATCCACCAGCGAGTGCGTCACTCGGATGGGCTCAATGGTGAATGGCCCGATCGTGAACTTCCGCTTCGGCTCAATCTCGATCAGCTCAGTCTCGTCGAGCAGTTGGTGCTCTTCCAGCTTGTCTTCCACGTATGCCAGGGTGAACTCGGTGGCGTACACCGGAACCTTCAGCTCGCTCAGAATCCAGGGCAGTCCGCCGATGTGGTCCTCGTGCCCGTGGGTCAGCACGATGGCTCGCACGCACTTTTTGTTCTCAATCAGGTAGGTGATATCGGGCACAACGATATCGACGCCCAGGAGTTCCGTCTCGGGAAACATCAGGCCCGCGTCGATGACAATGATTTCGTCTTCCCAGCGCACGGCCAGGCAGTTCATGCCGAATTCGCCCACCCCGCCCAGGGGAATGATCTGCAGCTTTTTGGTTTGCATCGGTCACCTATGATGCTACCACCGGCGGGTCTGATCTAATGGGACGCGGTTCGGAACAGGTTATCGCCAACTCCCACCCGGGACTTACATACGCCACTGCGGAATCACGCAGCTCTTCGGGCACGCACAGAGGGTCCGAGATGGCGCGCACCACCACGCAATCCTGACGCTATCCGCCGATGCTGAGTCGAGTGTCCCTACGTGCCCGGCGTGAAATACGGCGGCGCGCTCATCACCGGCGCCGCGTCCAGCATCCGCGAGAATCCTGCGATCTTGCTCCAGTACATAATCCAAAGAACGAGTTGCGCCAGTCCCGCTAGAATTCCCAGGATCGGTATGATCGCGCAGACGCCACAGATACACATCGCAATGCCAATCGACTTTCCCGGTTCTGGCTCGACGCCCGGCACTTTCCTCACCCTGAATTCATTGCCAAGCGATTGGGCCAGCGCCAGCACGACAAAAAAGTGCCAAATCAGATTGACAAAGGGAACCAGCAGCAGCCAAACGGCTCCCGGCTGCATCGTCCTCACAATCGGGGAGCACCTCTTCAACGCGCCAGAGAGAGTGAGGATATAAAAGATACCGACCACGAGAAACGTGGCGACAGCGACCAGTCCGGCGACGATGCGAATGATCGTGACCGAATCCATTGAGTCCATTGGGGTCTCCAATTGCCTTGAGCTTTTGCGCGCAATCCTAGCATGGGCCCGCAGGCGCAGCAAGCGATTTCTGTAAGGAGGGTTGAGCATCCCCGGTTCACGCTCCCCCCGCGCTACCGGGCAACGGTACAACCATCTGCTCGAACCCGCCATTCGCCGACGACTCTCACCCCACTGATGTAGATTAAGTCCGTTGCGCTTTCACGGCTCAGGAGCGAAATTCATGATTTCCACGAGACGCAAGTTCATCCAAAGTTCTTTCGCCGGGGCCGTTGCGGCCGGATTCCCTGCCATCGTCCCCAGCTCGGTTTTCGGCGCCACTGCGCCCTCCAACCGGATCAGCATCGGCGCCATCGGCGTGGGCCGTATCTCGCGTGTCCACGACATGCCTGGCGTGCTGCAATTCACGGGCGTCGCAGGCCGCGACAATCGCATCGTTGCCGTCTGCGATCTGAGCGCGGAACGCGTCGAGCTCGGCAAGCAGTTCGTCAACGACGCCTATACGAAGAAACTGGGCGCGGCGTACACCGGGACCAAAGGCTACGCCGATTTCAGAGAACTCCTCGCCAGCAAGGAAATCGATGCCGTCCTGATCTCAACGCCCGACCATCAGCATGCCAGGCTGGCCGTGGCAGCAGTCGCCGCCGGCAAGGATGTCTATCTGCAGAAGCCGGCGTCGCTGACCATCAGGGAAGGGCGCATCATGGTCGATCGCGTCACGGCCAGTGCCCGCATATTGCAGGTAGGATCGCAGCAGCGTTCATGGAAGCAGTTTGCGCGCGCCGTGGAGCTGGTGCGCAATAGTCGCATTGGCACGGTACAGCGGGTCGAGATTGGCCTTCCTGGTGATCCTTCCGGCGGCAATGCGCAGCCCATGCTGGTTCCAACTGGATTCAATTACGATGCGTGGCTCGGCTCAACACCTGAAGTGCCCTATACTGTCGATCGCGTCATGCCGCAAACGGGATTCGACCGCCCCGGCTGGCTGCGCATAGAGCAATTCGGCGCGGGCATGATCACGGGCTGGGGCGCGCATCATGTCGATACGGCGCACTGGGGCATGAACACCGAGTTGACCGGCCCTGTCGAGATCTGGGGCCAGGCGCAGTTTCCCACCGAGGGCCTCTGGAATGTCCACGGCCCGTTCAAAACGTATGGCCGCTATGCCAACGGCGTAGTGATGACCATCTCAGGCGATTTTGAGAACGGCATCAAGTGGATCGGTGACAAGGGCTGGATCTTCGTCTGCAGAGACACCGGGACCACGCCGACATCCACCGGAGCGCCCGCCACTCCCATCGTCCCGCTTCGCGCCAGCGACCCCGCAATTCTCGAATCGGTGATTGGGCCTGCGGAATACCACGTATACACATCCGACGATCAACATGGAAACTGGCTTGACTGCATTCATTCAAGAAAAGCACCTGTGGCGCCGGCAGAGATTGGCCATCGCGCCTGTTCCACTTGCCTGCTGCATTGGATTGCCATGAAGACGCAGCACCACGTGTACTGGGATCCGAAGACAGAGACGATCCAGGGAGATGATATTGCCGCCAGCCTGCTGTCCCGGCACCAGCGGCATCCTTACGAAATCGTTTGATGCACGGCCAGCAAACGCGTAGCGATACGTTCACAATCTGAGCGGCTTCTTGCCGGCTGCGGTCACCGGACTCGTGGACTACAGTTGCCCCGTAACCCAACCCTGCCCAGGCATATGGCGTGCTGCGTTTTCCTCCTCCGGCAAAAAATCGAATCGCCTGGATAATTCTCATTCTGGACGATGCACGATTACGTCGAGGAATCCGAAAGCTCTCTCATTCTTCTTGAATTCGCCGAAAAATCTGATTCGCTTCTGATCGATCTTTGTATCTCCGCCTGATCCCACTATGGGAAATTCCCGATATAAAAAACTCTCCCACTCCATACTTCATTCGGCGCCAATCGGATCATTGAGTCCCGTCCATAATCCGATGAGGACTAAGAAACCTGGAACCACGTAGGCGCTCGTCTCAGCGATGCAAACGTGCGAACGAGCCCGTACCATGCTCCGCCGATCGGCATCGCCGGGGGACGGCGGAGAAACAGCAAGCAAGCGCTTTGGGCATCTTGGAGAGCACTCGAATGCAAGATCAGGATGTGATTCGTGAATTCCTCGTCGAGAGTCATGAAAACCTCTCGCGCCTTGATGAGGAACTTGTTGAACTTGAGAAGCGCCCGAAGGACGCGCAGTTACTGGCCAGCATCTTCCGCACCATTCACACCGTCAAGGGTACGTGCGGTTTTCTCGCGTTTTCGACTCTGGAACGGATTACCCATCAAGCCGAAAGCCTTCTCAGCCAGTTGCGCGACGGCAAGCGGAGACTGACACCCTCGTTGATATCGCTCATCCTGGACACGGTCGACGCCACCCGCAAGGTTCTGGCCTCCATTGAAGCGAGTGGAGAAGAAGGTCCGGAACGGTTTGAAGGGATTACGGAGCGCCTCCGTATCGCGGCCCAAATGCCGCCGGACACCGACAGCGAGCCGGGTTCTGGTTTAGCGCCCGCATCCCTGGCGGACCATGACGACGAAACTGCCCCATGCGAAATCCGCGAAGGGACGAAAAGCGAAGAAACCGGCCTGAAATCCTCCGCCGTGGCCGATGCGAATATCCGGGTGGGCGTGGGCCTCCTCGACAAACTGATGGACCTGGTTGGGGAACTCGTGCTTACCCGCAACCAGATCCTCCAATTCAACACGGAGCGGGAAGATCCTGCTCTCAATGCCACATCGCAGCGCCTGAATCTGATCACCACCGAGTTGCAGGAAGGAGTCATGAAGACGCGCATGCAGCCGATCGGCATGGTGTGGAACAAGCTGCCGCGTGTCGTTCGCGACATGGCCGTTGCGATGGGCAAGCAGATCCGGCTGGAGATGGACGGCGCCGACACGGAGTTGGACCGGACCATCATCGAAGCAATTAAGGACCCGCTGGTGCACCTGGTTCGCAATTCGTGCGACCACGGGATTGAGCCTTCCGAAGTCCGGATCAGGGCCGGAAAGTCGCCTTACGGAAGACTGACCCTTCGTGCCTACCACGAAGGCGGCCAGGTCAACATCGAAATCGGCGATGACGGCGCCGGGATCGACGTCGCACAGGTAAAACAAAAGGCCATCGAGAAAGGCCTGCTGCGGCCCGAGCAGGCAGAGAAGCTGAGCGACCGCGAGGCGGTGAACCTGATCTTCCTGCCCGGCTTTTCAACGGCGCAAGCAGTGACTAACGTCTCCGGACGCGGCGTCGGAATGGACGTCGTCAAATCGAACATCGAAAAAATCGGCGGTATTGTCGATGTTTGCAACCGGCCCGGCGAGGGCTCGACCGTCAAGCTGAAGATTCCACTCACGCTGGCCATTATTCCGGGTCTGGTCATCACCAGCGGTGGCGAGCGATTCGTTATTCCTCAAGTCAGCTTGCTCGAGCTGATCCGCCTCGAGGGAGATTCCTCTGAAAAGCACATCGAGCAGGTGCACGGAACGCCGGTCTATCGCCGGCGCGGCAGCCTGCTGCCCATCGCTTACCTGAACCAGGTGCTGGGGCTGAAATCGGCCGAGCAGGCCGAGGCCGTCAGCATCGTCGTTCTGCAGGCTGAAGACCGGCAGTTTGGGCTGGTGGTCGACGGCATCAACGACACGCAGGAGATCGTCGTCAAGCCGTTAGGCAAGCAGTTGAAAGGGCTCACCGAGTATGCCGGCGCCACCATCATGGGCGACGGCCGCGTGGCCCTTATCCTCGACGTGCTCGGCATCGGCCAGCGCTCCGGAGTGCTGGCAGAAAGCCGCGAGCAGACGCGTGTCGCGGCGAAAAAGAAGGCGCATGGGGGCATCGAGCAGCAGCGGCTCCTCCTGTTCCGTGCCGGCTCCTTCGAGCGCCTGGCCGTACCGCTCTCTCTCGTCGCCAGGCTCGAGGAGTTTCCCCGCAGTTCCATCGAGTTCGCCGGCGGATGCCAGGTGGTGCAGTACCGCAACCGTATTCTCCCCCTGGTGCCTCTCCGCAACGTTCTGGAATCTGGAGCGCCGGATCGGGACGAGACAGCCGATCCGGTGCAGGTGATTGTGTTCAACGACGGCGACCGCAGTGTGGGAGTGGTTGTCGACCAGATTCTCGATGTCGTCGAAGAAACCGTCATGGTGCGCCAGAAGTCGACCCGCAAGGGCCTGCTTGGCTCGGCGGTGGTCGGCAAGCGCGTCACCGATCTTCTGGATCTCAATGAAGTCATTCACGCCGCCAATGAAAGCTGGTTTCAGGGCGCTGGCGGCTCCGGGAACGGCAAGTCAATCCTCGTCGCGGAAGGCTCGGCGTTCTCGCGAGGTCTCGTTCGCAGCGGCCTTGACATGGCCGGCTACCGGGTCGAGGAGGCCGCGAATCTCGACGAGGCGATTCGCGAATTGGAGCAGCAGCCTGCCGACGTTGTCGTTGCGGCGATGGACCTTCCGCCCAGCGGCAGCGCGGCTCTCTTGGCCGCCATGCGCGCGAGACCGGAGTGGGAACGGATTCCGCTCCTCGGTTTGGTCGATTCAGCCGGCCAGCGCCAGTTATCTGACGTCCGGACGGCTGGGTTTGAGGACTGCCAGGCGAAGTTCGATGGCAACGCCATTCTCGAGTCGGTGGCGCGGCTGGCTTCGGCGCAGGCTTCCCGTGAAACCGCGCCCATGTGCGCCGGAGAGGAGAAGTAACACATGGCGACCGATATCGCGATCGTGAAATCCGATACGGCCCAGAACAGCAGGCAGCTTTCGACGTTTTTTGTGGCTGACCTGTTTTTCGGCGTGGACGTTCTCCGCGTGCAGGAAGTGTTGCGCTTCCAGCAGATGACGCACGTGCCTCAAGCCCCGGATGTCATCGAGGGGTTGATCAACCTGCGCGGGCAGATCGTCACCGCCATCGATTTGCGGCGGCGGCTGCGATTGCCGCCTCGCACCGGAGACCAAACGCCCACCAACATGGTGATCCGGACCGACGACGGCGCCGTGAGTTTGCTGGTGGACGAGATTGGAGACGTGCTGGACGTGGATGCCGCCACCTACGAGCGGCCGCCGGAGAATCTCGACCCCGCGGCGCGGGAGATCATTCACGGCGTCTACAAGCTGAAGGACCGGCTGCTGCTCGTTCTTGAAACGGAGCGAACGGTGGATCCCGCCGCGGGAGATGCTTGAGTTCTGGATAAGGCGCGGCGCGTTTCATCGCCACGTTCCAATGACCCAAAACCATGGTGGCGGCAGGAGCGAAAGCCTACGCAACCGGGCAAGCTGCAATGAAGGAGAAACGAAATGGCAAACCAAACGAGAAACGGCGGTCACTCACGGTTCGGGTCGAGCGGCGCAGCCAGTGTTGTTGAGATGGATTTCGAGGAACACAAAACCTCGACGGAGGACAAGGCAAGCTTCCTGGATTGGTTGCCCATACCGGTTGTGGCAATGGACACCACGCACACGATCGAGTATATGAACCTGCGTGCGGCAGAGGTCGCCGAGTGCAAGCCCGAGGAGTGCAGGGGGAAGAAGTTCTGGGATGTACTCTACGACAGCCCGGCATGCCGTGGGGAAACCTGCGCGGCTGGAGAGGCGGTGCGGACCGGCAGGGTCTCCACCGGCGAAGCGCACTTCAAGGTCAAGGGCAAAGATTGGCCAGTCAGAGTGATCTGCTCGCCTCGCTACAACCGCGAACACCGGATCGCCGGTTGCTTCCAGGTGATGTATGAGGCGCACGATGAGATCCAGGTTTCCAACGAGATACTGCGCTTGGTGCAGGCGGCGCAGGGCGGGCATCTTGAAGAGCGCGGCAATGTGGAGGATTTCAAGGGCAACTATCGCGCTCTTGTTGAAGGCCTGAATACCCTGCTAAAGGTCATCGTCGAGCCGCTGAATGTCGTCGCACAAAACGCGACCGCCCTGGCATCCTCCTCCGAGGAACTGACGGCTGTCAGCCAGCAGATGGCGGGCAACGCGGAGGAAACCGCTACGCAGGCCAACGTGGTGTCGGCGGCCAGCGAAGAGGTCTCCAAAAACGTCGCCTCGGTTGCGTCAGCCTCTGAAGAGATGCAGGCCTCCATCCGCGAGATCGCTAAGAACGCAAACGAATCGGCGCGCGTGGCCAAGAATGCCGTCAATGTGGCGCACTCCACCAACGAGACCGTGAAGAAGCTGGGCGAGTCCAGCCAGGAGATTGGCAACGTGATCAAGGTGATTACCTCGATCGCGCAACAAACCAATTTGCTGGCTCTCAACGCCACCATCGAGGCCGCGCGCGCCGGTGAAGCGGGCAAGGGCTTCGCGGTGGTGGCCAACGAGGTGAAGGAACTTGCCAAGCAGACCGCCAAGGCCACCGAAGACATCGGTCGAAAGATCGAGGCAATTCAGGGCGACACCAAGGGGGCGGTTGCGGCGATCGAGGAGATCAGCAACATCATCAACCAGGTCAACGACATCTCCAACAGCATCGCCTCGGCGGTCGAAGAACAAACGGTGACGACCAACGAAATCGGCCATAGCGTCACCGAAGCAGCCAAGGGAGTCGGCGACATCGCCAAGAACATTGGCGGCGTGGCTCTGGCGGCAAAGAACACCACGCAGGGCGCGAACGATACGCAGAAGGCGTCTGCCGAGTTGAGTCACATGGCGGCGCAACTGCAAAAAGTCGTTTCGAGGTTCACGTTCTAATCGAAGCGGCTGTCATGAATGCGGCCTGTCAAGTGCAAACCATTCGGCAGGCCGCATTCACTTGTTTAACCGGCGATTGCGGGGGAAACGATGGCTACGGCATTGGTAGTCGATGATTCAAGGGCCATTCGCACGATCCTCTCCAAGACATTGAAGGAGCTCGGATTTGAGGTTCGTGAGGCAGGCAACGGAAAAGAAGCATTGGAAGTGATTCAAGCGGAGAAATCCGCGGTGACGCTGATCCTGGTCGATTGGAATATGCCCGAGATGAACGGGTTGGATTTGCTTAAGCGGCTGCGCCAGAACCCGGAATTCTCTTCGTTGGTGGTCGTTATGGTCACCGCGGAAACTGAGCTGGACCATATCGCGGAAGCCCTGGAGGCCGGCGCCAACGAGTATGTGATGAAGCCCTTTACCAAAGACATCATTGTCGGAAAGCTCCAACTAGCGGGAATCCAGATTTGCGGAGTATGAAATGGCCGTACTGAACAGGCGATCTCTCCAGGCGGGGGAGCGGATTCGCGTGTTGGTAGTGGACGACTCTGTGGTCATCCGCCGTCTGGTCACGCACGCCCTGGAGCGGGATCCGGAACTCGAAGTTGTCGGCGCAGCGGCCAACGGCTTGATTGCGCTGCGGCTCATCCCGCAGCTTAATCCCGACGTGCTCACGCTGGATATCGAGATGCCGGAGATGGATGGCCTGGAAACGCTCCGCCGCCTGCGTCGCGAATATCCCCAACTACGTGTGATCATGTTCAGCACGCTTACCGAACGCGGCGCGGAGGTGACGCTGGAAGCATTGACCCTGGGCGCCGACGACTACGTGACCAAGGCCTCGAACGAAGGTTCGCTCGATCAATCCTTGATGCGCCTCCGCGAGGAACTGATCCCGAAGGTCAAGCAGTTTTTTCTGTTGCCGGCAAAGTCGAGCGCTACGCCGCGGCCGCAGGCGCCGCAAACTCTCGCGACGTCGCCGCGAGAGCGCACCCCATCCTTCGCGCTCAACGCAAGGCAGCGGCCGAAAGTTGTGGTTATCGGAGTCTCCACCGGTGGGCCGGCCGCTCTTGGCTCCATTCTGCCGCATCTGCCAGCTGAATTCCCATTTCCGGTTCTCTTAGTGCAGCACATGCCACCGCTCTTCACGCGCTTCCTCGCCGAGCGGCTTCACGCTTCGTGCCCGCTGTCGGTTGAAGAGGCAAGCCAGGGCGATCCGGTCATCGCTGGCAAGATACTCATCGCCCCCGGAGACTTTCATTTGAAGGTGGCTGCGCGCAGCGGCGAAGTGCGTGTCCAGTTGGACCAGTCGCCGCTTCAGAACTTCTGCCGTCCAGCCGTTGACGCGCTCTTCTCCTCGATCGCCGAGGTGTATGGCGGCGCGGTCATCGCCGCTGTTTTGACTGGCATGGGGCACGATGGGTTGCGCGGAGTCGAGATCCTCAAAGCACAAGGGGCAAGCATCCTCGCGCAGGATGAGGCTTCGAGTGTCGTATGGGGGATGCCCGGCGCCGTGGTCACAGCCGGCCTCGCCGACAGCGTGCTGCCGCTCGACCAAATCGTGCCGGAGATTTTGCGCAGGACAGATCGAATCTGAGAGGAAATAGATGTCGGGCCCAACATCAATTGCTCAAATCCTCCCGGAGAACTACCGGTTTCTTCAACGGCATGTCTATTCTGAAGCGGGCATCGTGCTTGAAGAAGACAAAGACTACCTCTTCGAAACTCGCCTCGCACCCATCGTCAGGCAACTCCGCCTCGGCACGATTAACGAACTGTGCGAATTCATTCAGACAAATCGTAGGTTCGATGTCGGCCATCAGGTCGTGGAGGCCATGACGACCAACGAAACCTACTTCTTCCGCGATCCTGTCCAATATGACGCCATTCGGAACGTTCTGCTGCCCCGCTTGATGGAAGAGCGGCGAGATACGAGGAAGCTGCGCTTCTGGTCCGCGGCGGCATCCACCGGGCAGGAAGCCTATAGCCTCGCCATGCTTCTTATCGAGGCCGGCTTGAGCGGCTGGGACATTCAGATCCTGGGCACCGACTTTTCCTCGAAGGTTTTGGATCGTGCCCGGTCCGGCAACTACCAGCAGATCGAGGTGAACAGGGGCTTGCCGGCTGCTCTTCTGGTCAAGTATTTTCGCCGCCGCGACGCCGAATGGCAGTTGAGCGCTGCAGTGCGTAAGATGGTCAACTTTGAATCGATTGACCTGCGCGCGAGCCTCCGCGCCCTCGGGCCATTCGATCTCGTCTTCTGCCGCAACGTAATGATCTATTTCGATGCCGAAACCAAGAAGAAGATCATGAAGGAACTCCACGGCACCTTGTTTCGCGGCGGATGGCTGCTGCTTGGAGGCGTTGAGACGGCATTCGGCTTCGAGGAGTCGTTTGATAGACAGACGATGGGAAACGCGACCGCCTACGTCGCCCGCTGAACCAACACTCATTCCCGCCGAATTCGGCTATGATCAATCGCGACAACGGACAAAGATGGCGGGCTAAGCTCTGCAGTCAGCTGGACTGGAAAAGCTGGTAGCGCTACCCGGGAATCGTTTCTCGCCCGTCCCGGATTTCTCATTAATTAGTGGCAAAATTACGCTCCGTCAAGAGTTTGAAGGCGAACGCATCAATTTCGAAGATCCAATATCAATGGGAAATTTTCAGGTGGGTTTTCGCGAAATGTAGTACAAAGTAGTACAAAATTCTCCGATGGCTCTAACTCGTTTTCGTTCTTCCGCCAAACTGCTTACCGCTCCGAATGAACGACGGAAGTTCATCGCGCAGAAGCATGAAGCCAATATATTTTTCGCCAATCCGATGGATCTGTTTATCCAGGCTCAATTCGTTTGCCCGCCACTTGAGCCTGCCCTTCTCCGTTCCAGTTCCTTCAACCTCGTGGCTTGTTCCAATTTCAGCCTGTGGCACTCCTCGCACGACCGTGAGTAGGCCGACTTAAATTTGGCTCCTCAGGTAGGACTCGTTCCCCGCAGCACTTTCGTAACATATTGAAAACACGCAAGTAGTTGAAAATACGGACAGAAAGATTTCGCCTATTTCGCAGGTTGCACCTGTTTCATATTTTCTTAGGACAATTTTAGGGACAGCAGGTATTAAACAACATGAGCATACTCAGCCCTGACCGGATTCTCAGCATGTGTTCGCTGCCCCTCAGCGTCGATTTCCATCAAGGTCGCAAGCCCGACCTCCGCAAAGTGGGCAGAGACATCTACGAAGTGCTTACGAACACTGGACGCCATGGATACAAGCAACGGATGCGCAAGCGGACGATAAAGATTGACCAAGAGCAAAACTACGCGCCCAGCGAGGTCGCAGCGATCCTAAACGTGAGCTACGACGCTGCATTGCGGCTCATGCAGAAGATGAAGGGCGTGGTCGATTTGGGGACGCCGACGCGGCGATACACGCGGGGCAAGAAGAAGCTGCGCATCAGCGGCAAGAATCTGTTGGCGTTCCTCAGAAGTAAGACGAGAGACTAGAGCATTTTAGGAAATGCTGTAGACTGCATTGCAGAGCCTGAACCACGCCCTGGCGTTGTCCGGTGTGATCCTTTTGAGGGCATCGGCAATGGCTTGTTCGAGAGTTTCCCGGGTTC
>Ga0187888_1000046_pt1 | contig 120726 bp, 114 predicted proteins | sample June2016WEW_7_40_FD_132987 | JGI IMG/M metagenome (GOLD analysis project Ga0187888, IMG submission 132987) | Peatland microbial communities from SPRUCE experiment site at the Marcell Experimental Forest, Minnesota, USA - June2016WEW_7_40 | ecosystem: Environmental > Terrestrial > Soil >...
GCGCATGATGAAAGGGGACCTCCACTTGGTCGTCGGTACTTGGGTTGCACCCGGCATCTCAGCCGGGACAAGACGACGACCGGTGGATGGTCTTCGCTAGCGCCTATCCGCGCGACCTCTTAGCCAGCTGCCGCTCGTGCGAGTCGGGAATGGGAGCGGCGCTCACCATGTAGAGGTAACTCAGTCCCCGGACCTCTGGGCATCCGGTGAATGACTTGATCGACGACAACCCCTCCGGATCTTCGCCCTGTGAGCCCTGCTGCGGCCGCTCTTGGGTGCCGCTCGGGTTGTCCGGTTCGCTCGAGGAACACCTCTGGGGGGTTTCGACGAAATTTCAATCGAAGCTGACCTGTCCCCCTGCACCAGCCCATAGAGTCCCTGTCGTGGGATCACAACGATGAGACCGCGAGGTGGACGACCGGCGCGTGCTGGCCAAATCCCTGAGATTGCTTCCTGGCGTGCCTTTGCCGCGGTGCTGGTACTCGGGGCGCTCGGAACGATGCTCAGCGCTTGTTCGAGCACACCGGGACCTCCTCCGGCCTCGCTCGGCACCTCGATGACGAGACGTGTTCCCACCTCGATCGAGAAGCTCCCGCTGACCGATCAGCACGGGACCACGCTCAGCCTTTCGGCGTTCACCGGAAAGACGGTCATGGTCGTTCCCTTCCTGACGTTGTGCACCGACATCTGCCCGATGACGACCGGAAACCTGCTGCAGGTGGAGCAAGCCCTTCGGGCTGACAAGGCGGCGTCCAAGGTCGAGATCCTCGAGCTCAGCGTCGACCCGGGCCGTGACTCTCCTGCTCGCCTCGCGGCATACGCCCGTCTCAGCGGTGCCAGCTGGGCACTCGTCACCGAGACGCCGCCAGTACTAGCCGAAGTGGCTCACTACTTTGGGTTCGTCTATCAAAAGGTTGCCGAGGGATACCCCCCTGCCACCGACTGGTGGACCGGTGAACCCCTGACTTACGACGTCGACCACTCAGACGGGTACGCGTTGATCGACCCCGATGGACGCGAGCGCTTCGTCACAGGCGCTGCCCCTGCGTTCCACGGGAGACTTGTGTCCAAGCTGCAGAACCTCCTCGACGCAGAAGGTCGCGATCACCTGAAGAACCCGCCAGAGCCTTCTTGGACACCTGCGGACGCTTTGGAATCCCTCGCCTGGGTTCTGCACCAGCCGCTACCAGCCGGCGGAGGTTCAGGATGAGCGTTCGCGAACATAATCCATCGGACCCCCTGCCGCGTAAAGCGGGGATCAGACCGATGGCAGTACTCACGCTTCTGCCATTGGTGGCCTCGGCATGTGCCGGGTCGGGCGCGGCATCGATCCCCGTTCCGTCGTCGAGCACCACATCCGGCGCCCCCGCGTATCAGATGAGGTCCGGAAAGGTGAACGGCCTGGGGAAGGTTCTCGTGGACGGGCAGGGATTCACCGTCTACATCTTTGAGCCGGACAACCAGTCCGGCACCTCGACCTGTTTCAACATCTGCGCGGCAGCATGGCCGCCACTGATGCTGCCAAAGGGGGTGGCGAGCGCGCTGACAGGAATGGGCGTCAACCAGTCGCTTATCGGGACCACCTCACGCGGCGACGGCGCGGAGCAGGTGACCTACAACCGCTGGCCGCTCTACCAGTGGTCAGGTGATACGCGTCCCGGAGAGGCCACGGGCCAGGACATCGACAACGCAGGTGGTCTCTGGTACGTCATAAGCCCCGCCGGGAACGTGATCCGGTAGATCGCCACACGGCGTCTGTGGCCTGAGAGCGACACACCAAGGAGGTTCTGACCAATGTTCCTGGCCGATGCCATCTCGCCCTCGGTATCGATCCACAAACTCCTCACAGGTTGGCAGACCGGCTACCTGAGCCTCATCGCCCTAGGGATCGAGCTGGCCATCGCCGGCTGGTACGTCTGGTCGGTGCGGCGTCTGGCAAAGCGGGGGAGGCGCTGGTCGTCGTGGCGAACGGTGTCGTTCCTCGTCGGAACCCTGCTCGTGGTGATCGCCGTTCAGTCAGGCCTCGCCGCCTACGACGACGAGGTGTTCAAGATGCACGTCATCCAACACCTCATTCTCATGAACTTCGCGCCGATCCTGTATGCGTTAGGGGCACCCATGACCCTTGCTCTGCAAGCCTCGAGCCGGCATACGCAGCAGAACCTGCTGAAAGTCCTGCACCACCCGGTGATCGAGTTCGTCACCAATCCGGTCGTGGTGGTGATCGCTGCGTACGGCACGATGCTCTTCTACTTCCTCACCTCCTTCTACAACTTCTCTTTGGAGCACCCCCTCGTTCACGACTTCACGCACCTTCACTTCCTCGTATCCGGCTGCCTGTTCTGGTGGTTGGTAATCGGCATCGACCCGTCGCGTTGGCGACTGTCACATCCGGCAAAGCTCGGCTACCTCGCTGTCGGTGTCCCCGTCACGGCAATCCTCGGGGTGGCGTTGACCGGTGCTCGCACCTCGATCGCTCCGCACTTCCACACCGTCGCCGACACACAAGGCGGTGGTTCGATCCTCTGGATCGTCGGCGAGCTCGTCACCTTGATCGCCATAGCGATCGTCACATACCAGTGGATGAGGTTGGAGGAGCGTGAAGCTATCCGCGCCGACCGGCGAGCCGATGCTGAAGCTGCGAGCGCCGGCGCGGTTGCTGTGCCTGCCGACGGGCCTTGACCCATGACGGGCCCCGACACGTTGGGTGTCATCTCGTCACCTGTGGGGTACGCCATAACCCAAGCGGGGTAACGGCCTCTTACGCACTTCTGACGGGATCAGAGAAGCGTTGAACTACTGCACCGAGGTCCGATTGACGAAAGGTCCAATTAGCATTCCACCCTTCGCCATATATGAGCGATGCCGTCATCCTCGCCGCCCACAACCCCCGGAAAAGGAGCATCACGTGGCACGTATCGAAGGAGTCTCCGCCCGCCGTCGCCGGCCAGGACCAACTGCGCCATGAGCCGGGCCGGAGCCGGATTGGCCAGCACGATCGAAAACGCCCGGCGCCGGCGTTTGTCGAACGGCAAACGCTGGCCTGCCCCGAACAGCGGGCGGGCCTGCTCGAGTCGCTTCGCGAGGGCTTTGCGCACCAACTCCTCGCGGGTCCCGAAGTGCTGGTAGACGAGACTGCGGTTCACGCCTGCTTCGTCGGCCACTTCCTGCAGGTTGATGCCGGCAAGGGGCCCACCCCGGTCGAACAGCCGCCACGTGGCGTCCAAGATGCGCTCCTCAGTCGCGGGACGGTCACGACCCCGGCGTGGCTCGGTACTCTCGATCGACTTAAGTTTGCTGCCCATAGGCCTTCCCGGTCCTTCGTCGTGTGGGCTCCTTGCCAATACGAGACTCGCACGCTAGGTCCCAAGGTTGGTAACGGATCGTTAGTTGTTTGGAGGGGACATGTCCACAGGATTGGATCCGTGCGCAGCGGCTCTGTCGCTACCACGCACGGAGCGCGCGAAAGAGCCGGGCCATCACCATGTCTGAACTGCTCGGATTGTCCGCGCAGATCATCGATTCGGCTTACGCGGACGGACAGGTCGTCCGCGTCACCCAAGAACTCTCGGAGATCGTGCCCGGAGTCGCGGTTGTAGAATCGTTCTCCAACGCCATCGCGGTCGCAGCCGCGGACCAACTCGTGGTCTTCGACACGAGCTCCGCGCTCACCGGGCCTGCTGTGGTCGCGTCGCTTCGCCAATGGTCCGAAGCACCGTTTCACACCCTCGTCTACACCCATGGCCACCTCGATCACGTCGGTGGCTCGCCGGCGTTCGTAGAGGATGCGCGCGTCCGGAACCAGCCTCGCCCAAGGGTCGTCGCCCACGCCCGTGTACCCGCCCGCCTAGCCCGGTACCGGCGCACCGGAGGATGGAACGCCGCGATCAACGCGCGTCAGTTCGGGTGGATCGGGCCGAGCGGCCTAACTGGCGCCACCGCCGGAGCCAGGGCCTGGTTCGAGGCGTGGCTCGACGAGGTGGTCGAACCCGACCGGCTCTACGAGGACCGGCTGACGCTCCACGTCGAGGGCGTGGACATCGAGCTGTTCCACGGGCTCGGTGAGACCGATGACCACACCTGGGCCTGGCTTCCGGCGTTGCGGGCGGTGTGCGCGGGCGACTTCTTCATCTGGAACTTCCCGAACGCCGGCAACCCCCAGAAAGTCCAGCGCTATCCCGAGGAGTGGGCGGCCGCCTTGCGCTCGATGGTCGCGCTCGAACCTGAGCTTCTGCTTCCCGCCCACGGGCTGCCCATCGGCGGAGTCGAGCGGATCCGCCGTGTGCTCGAAGAGACCGCCACCGCTCTCGAGTCGCTCGTCGCGCAGGTCCTCGACGCGATGAACGCCGGGGCCACCCTCGACGAGGTCCTGAGGGCGGTCTCGCTGCCCCCCGACACGCTCGGCTTGCCCTACCTGCGCCCCCTCTACGACGAGCCCGAGTTCGTCGTCCACAACATCTGGCGGCTCTACGGCGGCTGGTGGGACGGCAACCCGGCACGACTGCACCCACCGGACGACCGGGCACTCGGTGCGGAAGTGGCGGCGCTCGCCGGGGGCGCGACGGCTCTCGCTCGCCGCGCCCGAGAGCTCGCGGACGCCGGTGAGATCGCGCTCGCCTGCCAGCTCGCGCAATGGGCGGGAGAGACAGCCCCCGAGGACCACGTCGTCCAGCGGGTCAGAGCCGAGGTCTACGAAAAGCGCTACCGCGACGCTTCGTCTCTCATGGCGAAAGGCGTCTACTCCTCCGCCGTTCGGGAGTCGACTCCCCGGCCCGCCGGCCGCGGGCCCAATGGGTAGGGGCGCCTATCGTTCGTAACCGCCAGGCTCAACGCGTGTAGGACCGTGCTTCGTCGCCGACGAGCTTCACCAGGTTCCCGAGAGCGATGTTGACGTCCACAAGGTGCAGGCCCCACGTGGGCCCTAGCGTCTGGCTGACCACCGGGCGGGGGTCACCCGCACGGACAGGGGCGTTCACCTGGAGCCAGCTCGCAGCGTCGGAGTACTCGCAGCGGCCGGTGTAGAGCCCGGGCTCGGTGACCCAAGGGGTCGGCGCCGCAGGCGCCTCCGATCCGTTCGAACCGAGACCGCCGGCCACGCTCGCCGATGGGAAGTAGGGCGAAAGGGGCGCGCTCCCCCCCGAAGGAGAGGCGGGGTTGACACACAGCACCTGCTGCCCGGCGACCGACTGCTGTGGGCCCGGAAGCAAGCTGCTCACCCCTTGGCCGGGGCGTCCGAACAGGCTGTTCGACGGAGGTGGCTGGTCGAACGAGGAGTAGGCCACGACACAACCGGTCTCCGAGGTCGACTCACAGGCGGGGATGTTCTGGAAGCTCCCGCCCACGGACTTACCGATCGGCACGGTGACGTTGCCCCCCAGGATGAGAGCCGAGACGAGGCGGCGACGCACGGCGGGTTGGGAGTCCACCTTCGATCGCAGCAACCCGATGAGCATGGCCGCACCCTGCGAGTGTCCTATGACGACCACGCCGCGCCCGTGGTTGTAGTTGTCCAGATAGTCGTTCCAGGCGGCGACCACCGCTCCGAAGGCCTTGGCCAGCTCACCGGCCGTGATCTGCGTGGGATTCAAGATCGCGTTCAGGGTGAGCTGCGGATAGACGGGTGCGTAGACGCGGCACACCTGTGAGAAGCGCGAGGCCTGCGACTCGGCCACGGAGGTCTCCGCAGGGTCGATGCGCAAGTTCGCCAGGACCCCCTTTTGGGCGCTCACGGTCGGATAGACGTAGAAGCAGTCGATGGGAGCATCGGCCGGCACCGAGGAGTGCTCGAGGTAAGTCGACCCGGAGCTCGGCACGACGGTCGCCGTCAGGTCGAACCGGCAGGGGTCTTGCACCTGCCCCGGCCTGCACAGCCATTCGGTCCCGGCACCGTCGGTGTCCGCCGCAGTCGCTCCGTTCGCCTCCGCAGCGACCTGAGCCGCGCTCGGCGCGCCGGTGGTACCCGAAGGCCCAGACACCGTGGTGGAGGTGCTCGATCCCGACACCGAGGGGGATGAGCCGGTGCTGCACGCGCTCAAGAGCACCGCCAATACCACAGCGAAGAGGGCCGTCCGCGCAGATGCGGGACCCTCAGGTCGTCGCATTGAGCAACGAACGCGACACGAGCTCATTCGCCAACCGTAGCCAGCTAGCGCTCCACCACACCGTCATGGCGCGAACCGGCTCGCGCGTCCACCCATGTGCCGACGGCTGACACGAGGGCGGTGGCCGCCTCGCTCAGGGCGGTGGCGTCCACCTCGCATATCCGAACGAGCCCGCTCGCGGGCCACAGGCCCACGGCCCGCGCCGGGATCGGACCCTCGCCGCGCGCCAGCGCCACGACGAGGGCACGGTGGGCGAGTTCGGGGCGCCACCCGGCACCAGGGAACCCGGAAGCGACCACGAGCATCACCTGTCGGTTGCCCGCCCAGGCACGCACCTCGGCGCGGCCACGCACGACCAACTGCCGCCGGCCCGGGCAGTCCCACCAGTCGTCGTGACCTCCGATGACAGGGGGCCTCTCGAAGCGACGCCAGTCGAGCGCGGTCCACAGCTGCGTGGCCCACGTCACGGCCTCCGCCTGTACCGTGGCCCGACCCCCAAGGGCCAGGCCCGAGTACCACTCGGCCCACCATGGCGGGGGCTGACCACCACGCGCCTTCGCCGCGCCGGACAGGTCCTCCACGCCGGACTCGAGCACCTCGGCCACCGCGGTCTGCGGGGTCGAGGCTCGACCGCGCACGCAACGCTCCACGGCTGCGACACCGATCGCACGCCTGCAACGTGCAGGAGAAGGGACGAACCCATCACGTCTGATCGCGCAGCGCTCGGGATGGTAACGCGCGACGAGCAACTCGTAGGCGCCCATCTGCAGCCGCTCGTTCGGGGGCAACCCTTCCAACAGCGGAGGCAGCTCACGCAGCAACGAGGCACGCAGTTCCTGCAACTCCGAGGCCCGCACGACGTAAGCGGAGGGTGCCAACAGTGCGTCGGTGAGGGCCGCGGCACGCGGCAAGGCGAGCCCGAGCTTGGCGGGTCGGACGACCTCGACCGCATCTCTGACAGCGCCTGGGGATGCGCTCATGGGATCTCCTGCACCACGGGGGTCACACGACCTCCTCCTCTTCCCAGGACGGGTCACCGGTCCAGACACGTTCTCCTGCCGTGGGGTCTCCCGTCTTCTTCGGAACCTGGCTCCGAGCGCGCCCTTGGCCGGGCCCACAGCGGGCAAGCTCCGCGCACCACGCGCACAGTGGGTTCGGCGTGCGCGCCGGCTCGGCCCCCGCCGCCAACCGGCACAAGCGCTCGGATGCAGCGATGGTCCGGTGCATGGCACCCAGCAGCACGTCCTCACCGACCTGCTCGGCGTCGAGCTCACCGGTGGCCGAGTAGTACGTGGCGATTCGAAAGGGAGGCGCGCCGCTTCGAAGCGTCTCCAGGAGGGCGTAGTAGTGAAGGTCCCCGCGGTGCTCGAGACGCCGGGCGCCGGACTTCAGCTCGACCAGGCACACCGAGGCGCGCCCGGCACAAGGCGCTCCGAAGGCCAGGTCGACGACGCCGCTCAAAACGAGGCGCCCACCCCCGAGCGGAACCTCCAGGCGCTCCTGGGTACGGGCGAGCCAGCCCGGGCTCGACACCGGCCACGCAGATGCGATACGCGCGGCATGCTCGCGCACCTCCTCGGCGAGACGGTCCCGGCCCGGGGCGTCCAGGTCGGTTATGGAGTGCAGGACAGCCCCGTCGTCCGCACATTCGACCGCCGCCACCGCGTCCGTCCATGGCTCGTCGAAGCTTCCCAAGGTCACCCACTGGCGAAACAGCGCGTCGACCAGGACTCCTCGAGCGATCTCCACGGTCACGGCACGCGGGGTGGCGGCTCGCGAAACCGCATGGGCCTCGCACACCAGGACCTGGTTCACCGCCTCCTTGGTGACCCGTACCGCGGGTGCCTGCGGTGCGAACCCGCCCGCGGCGCCCAAGGCCTCCTCGAACCAGTCACGAAGCCCCCCCGCCAGGCCGGGATCGACCGCGGGGCGCTCGTCGCCTTCTCCTCGCAGGCGGGCGAGCAGAACTTCCGCCGACGCACCTCGCGGCTCGCTCGTGAGCATGTTCCAAGCATGCACGACGGGTGTGTCGCGCGGGAGGCCCGGACCGAACGACTCCGGAGTGGGAGGTGGCCCCAGAGCTAGCGTCGTGGGTGATGAGCATGAGCCGTGGTCACGCCCTGGGCGGCTCCGCACCCGTCGCCGCACCGTGAGCGCCGCGTTCGACGCCGTCTTCGGTGTCTTCGTCGTGCTCATCGTGGGCCTTGTCGTCGTCTCGGTGCGGTGGGGGGTAAGGCGGGACCGGGCCGCACGCGAGGCGCGGCGCACCAGCCCTCCACCCGCGGACAGCCGAGCGTCCTCCAGGCCAGATGGATGAAGATGCCAGATGGATGAAGATGGCACCCGTGGCACCTGAGGCCACCGTGAAGCACCCCTCGGACCCGCTCGCCGCCGGTGCACCCGCCGTCGACGCAGCGCAGCTGCCGGGTGGGGTGTTCCTGACGTCCGGGGCGCCACGGCGGTGGCTGGCACGCCGCCGCACCGGAACGTCACGACGCCGGGCGCGCACCGCCTTCGTCTTCGCCGGGGGCAGCTCCCGGGGTGCAGCGCAGATCGGGATGGTCCAAGCCTTGGTCGCACGGGACATCACTCCGGACGCGGTCTTCGGCACCTCCGTCGGCGCTGTCAACGCGGCGGGGTTCTGCAGCGACCCCACCGCCTCGGGCGTGGAGCGCATGGCGTCGATCTGGCGACGGCTAACCGCCGACGACATCTTCCCCCAGGGACGGATGCCCAACGCGCTGCGTTACTTCCAACAGCGCGAGTCGGTGCACCCGAACAGGGGATTGCGCAGAGTAATCGAAGAGGGCATCACCTTCGACCGCCTCGAACATGCCGCGGCGCACCTGGAGGTGGTGGCCACCTCGTTGTACGACGGCCGCACCCGCTGGTTCACCTCCGGGCCTGCCGTCGAACGCATCCTCGCCTCGGCCGCCCTGCCGGCGCTGCTTCCCCCGGTCGAGATCGACGGAGAGCCGTTCATCGACGGCGGGGTCGTGGACAACGTCCCCATCGGCCGCGCCATGTCCCAGGGCGCCGAACGCATCTTCGTGCTTCTGTGCGGTCCCATGCACTACACCCCTCATCGTTATCGCAGACCGGTGGAGGCGGTGCTTACCGCTTTCTTCATCGCGGTGCACACGCGGTTCGTTCGCGAGCTCGCCCACCTGCCCGAGGGCGTCGAGGTGGTGGTGTTCACCATCGACTCGGAGCCCGTGTCACGCTACGACGACTTCTCGAACACCGAGACGCTCATCGAAGCGGGCAGGGTGAACGCCGACACCGTGCTCGACTTCTGGCAGGCCGGATGCGTGGGCGACAGGTTCACTCCTGCCTCGGCCGCCCGCCGGATGGCCCTGGCCGGTACGCGACCGCGCGACTGACTGGTACGCGACCGCGGGGCTGATCAGACGGAGGTGCTCAGCGGCGAGGCGGATCGTCGTTGCGGCGCGCGCTCACGTGCCACCCGGTCTTGGACACCTTGCGGGGCTCGTAGAAGACGCAGCCTTCGGGACAGGCGAAGGGCAGGTTCTCATTGGCGTCCACTCGGCAACGCTCGAGCTTCTCCCCGCGCTCCGTCGTCTGCATGACGTAGTGGCGGCAGTCGGCGTTGACAGCCATGGGCACCATTCTGTCCCACCCGGACCTCGGGACGGGACCACCCGCCCGAGATGGGGTCGGGTGGTGTGCTGACGCCGATCGATGCAGGCATGGAGCCGAGACATCCCTGGGCATCGTGTGACGCCGCGGGGGGCACTCGGCGGCATTAGCGTCAGGGTTGTGGATAGTCCTGTATCCACCCGTCAGCTGCTTCGCTGGAGCGAGTGCCTGTCGGCCATCGCCCGCACGGGCCTCGGCTTCACCGAGAACCTTTACGAGCGTGAGCGCTTCGAGGAGGTGCTGCGTGTCGCCGCTGACATCTCGGTGGCCGTCACCTCGGGGTCGAACGGCGTGGAGGACGCTGAGAATCTGGTCGAGGAGTGGCTCGGGTCCGTGGGAGAAGGAGTGCCCGGATACGTCACTCCGAAGCTCGCGGTGGGTGCCGCGGTGGGCAACGAGAAAGGTGAGCTGCTCCTGGTGAAGCGCGCCGACTCCGGAGTATGGCTCTATCCCACCGGGTGGGCCGACGTCGGTTACTCCGCTGCCGAGGTGGCGGCGAAAGAGGTGCTCGAAGAGACCGGCGTGGAGGCGGAGGTGGTCCGCCTCATCGCCGTTCTTGACGGGCTACGCCTCGGGTTCACCAGGATCGCCCTGTACTCGCTCGTCTTCCACTGCCGTGCCACAGGCGGCGAGCTGCGACCCCATCCACTCGAGATCTCGGATGTGGGATGGTTCTCCCCCGACGACCTCCCCGAGCCACTGGCCGGTGCAGAGCGTTGGGGGCATCACGTCTTCGCGGCTCTGCGCGGCGAACACCCCGATGTGCTGTTCGACCGCCCTCGCCGGCCCGTGTGGCGCAGCGTCGAGCGCGACCAGACCTAACAGCGCTCAGGGTCTCCGCGCCCTTCGGCGTCGAACCGGAACCCCACGCCTCGCACGGTCACCAGGTACTGCGGATCGGCGGGATCGCGCTCGAGCTTCACTCGAAGTCGCCGGATGTGGGTGTCGAGGGTGCGGGTGTCGGAGAGGTCGCGCCCGGACCACAGCCTGTCGATCAGCTCCTCACGCGTGCGTACCTGACCGGGGGGAGACAAGAGCAGCGCGAGCAGGTCGAACTCACGGCGGCTCAGGTGCACGACTCGCCGCGAAGCGGTCACCTCACGTCGGGAGAAGTCGACGCGAACCGGTCCGGCCACCACCACCTCCGGCGCCGACGGCGCGCCTCTGCCTGAGATGACCGGCAGACCGACGGGCCGGGGCGCGACCCGGCGCAGGACGGCTTGGATTCGCGCCGTGAGCTCGCGCAGGTGGTAAGGCTTGGTGATGTAGTCGGCCGCGCCGATCTCGAGCCCGAGCACGACGTCCAGCTCGGAATCCAGAGCGCTCACCATGATCACGGGAACCGGTGCGATCGCCCGCATGCGGCGGCACACCTCGGTGCCGAGCACTCCGGGCAGCAGCACGTCGAGCAGCACCAGATCCGGAGGCTTCTCGGCGAACAGACGCAGGCCCTCGGATCCGTCGGCGGCGAGCTCGACCGCGTACCCCTCCTTGGCCAGCCCGGCGCTCAGCGCCTCGCGGTAGGACTCCTCGTCCTCGACGACCAAAATCCGTACCGGCGCCTCGGCGTCACCCACGACCATCTGCGTCGAGAGAGCCCGGTCACTCGGCGAGCGCGGTCAACCGAAGCGACCGTTCACGTAGTCCTCGGTCCGAGGGTCTGACGGCTCGTTGAACAACTTGGTGGTGGGACCGACCTCGATCAGCTCTCCTGCCTTGTCCTCGCCCATGAGCAGGAAGGCGCAGTGGTCGGACACCCGGGTCGCCTGCTGCATGTTGTGGGTGACGATCACCATGGCCACGCGGTCCTTCAGCTCTCCGATCAGCTCCTCGATCCGCTTGGTCGCGCTCGGGTCGAGCGAGGACGTGGGCTCGTCCATGAGCAGGACCTCCGGCTCGACCGCCAGGGCCCTAGCGATGCACAGGCGCTGCTGCTCGCCGCCGGACAGGGTGCTCGCATGGGCACGCAACCGGTCACGGACGCTGTCCCAAAGCGCGGCAGCGATCAGGGCTGACTCGGCGGCCTCGTCGAGCAGTGACCTGCGGCGCACACCGTTGAACCGCAGCCCTGATATCGCGTTGTCGTAGATGCTCATCGTCGGGAACGGGTTCGGACGCTGGAAGACCATGCCGACCCTCGACCGCAGCAGCATCGGGCGCATCGTGGGTCCGTAGACGTCGATCTTCCCGAGCCTCACTTCACCTGTCACGGATGCGTCGCGTGTCAGGTCGTGCATCCGGTTGAGCGCGCGAAGAAGCGTCGTCTTGCCGGACCCTGACGGCCCGATTATGGCGGTCACCTGGTTCATCGGCACGTCGAACGAAACGTCACGCACCGCCGGCTTGCCCGAGAAGGCCACCGTCACCTCGCGAAGCGTCATGGCGGAGTTGTGGCCGACATGGTCGACGTGCTCGACACCCGATGAAGAAAGCCCGGTCGTGACCACCGCCGGGACTGATGGAGCGATCGGATCAGTCATGTCTCACTCTCCTAAGGCGCGCTGCGACCAGCCTGCTGCCCACGCTCAACGCGAGAACGGCCACGACAAGGAACAGGGCGCTCCCCCATGCGATTTTGACGAGATCCGGGTAGGCCTGGATTCCGTTCTGGAACACCACGAGAGGTATCGCGTTCACCGGCTTGAGAGGTGACCACGACATGTACTGACTGCCTATCGCCGTGAACAAGAGGGGCGCCGTCTCCCCTGCTGCTCGTGCCACCGCCAGCAACACGGCGGTGATCAAGCCGGGCAAGGCCGTCGGCAGGACGACCCTCGCCGCCACGGTCGCCTTACGTGCCCCGAGTGCCAGAGCTGCCTCTGGCAGCACGTGGGGTACACCGCGGATCGCGGTCTCGCTGGCACGCATGATGATCGGAAGCATCAGGATGCCGATGGCGAAGCTGGCGGCGAAGGCAGAGAAGTGCCCCAGGCTCCCCGGGTGACGGCTCACGAGGACGATGTAGGCGAAGATGGCTACGACGATCGAGGGAACCCCCGCGAGCACGTCGGCCGTCAGGCGCAGCACGCCGCCCACGCGCCCGTCCGATTGCGCGAGGAACAACCCGGCCGCGATCCCGAAGGGAATCGCTCCGGCAGCTGCGATGCTGTCTATGATGACCGATCCCACGATGGCGTTCGAGATACCCCCACCTGGGATCCCCGCCGGCGTCGGCAGATGTGAGAAGAACGCCCAGTTCCACGCCGAGATACCCCGGATTACGACGTAGACGAGCAAGGCCGCCAGAGGTATCAACGCGAGGACCAGGCAAGTCCTGCAGACAAGAATGCCTATGCGTGAAAGCAACTGGCGGCGGTCGGCCGCGCCTTGAGCGATCTGCTGAATCTCTGCCCGGCGGGCGAGAAGGGGGTCGACTGCCATCACCGTCACAGGACCCCGACTCCGATGGCACGCTGGTGGCCTACTGAACGCACGGCAAGGCGCGCCGCGAGGTTCACAACGACAGCCACTACCAGCAAGAGCACTCCCACCGCGATCAGCGAGGCAAGATGGTAGGGCTCGGTCGCTTCGGTGAACTCGTTGGCGATGACCGACGCCATCGTGGCGCCCGTCGAGAAGAACGAGTGGGCGAGCGCCGGCGTGTTGCCTATGACCATCGTCACCGCGATCGTCTCACCGAGCGCCCGACCGGTGGCGAGGGTTGTGGCCCCGACGATCCCTGTGCGCGCGCCGGGAACGACCACCTTGCGCATCACCTGCCAGCGTGTCGCGCCCAGGGCGAACGCGGCTTCGATCTCAGTCTCCGGCACCGCCATCAGCACGTCACGCGAGATCGCCACCATGGTTGGAAGGACCATGATGGAGAGGATGACCCCTGCAAGCAGGAGGCCCGTGCCGATCTGTGCCCCGCTGAACGGGAAGTGCCCGCCCGTGAGATGTGCCAGGGCGGGCTCGATGTACTCACGCATCCAAGGTCCCACCACTAGAAGGCCCCACAGGCCGTAGACGACGCTCGGCACCGCGGCCAACAGCTCGACCGCCGATCCGAGCGGCACCTGGAGGCGCCGCGGGGTCGCAAAGGCCAGGGCGAGCGCGCAGCCGAGCCCGATCGGGATCGCGATCAGCATCGCGATGAACGTCGTCTCGAGCGTCCCGACGATGAAGGTGAGCGCCCCGAAATGGTGGTGCACCGCGTCCCATTTCGTGCTCGTCAGGAACGACAACCCGAAGTGGGCGAACGCCGACCTCGACTGGATCACCATGGAGGCGACGAACGCCAGGAGCAGGATCGCGAACAGTGCTGCCACAATCCCGAGCGCGCCCCGGTACGCACCATCGGGCACTTCGAGGAGGCGACGTAGCCCCCTCGAAGTGCCCGGGCGCGAGGGAATGGTTGTCGTGAGCGACACTACGAGGTCGTGAGAAGCTGGGTCTTACCGTCCGGTCCGGTCACCTGGAGCAGGGTTGTGCGCGCCAGCTGCTCGATGTTCGCAGGCAGCGGCACATAGTCGAGCGTCGTGGCCTGCGCCTGGCCGGCGTGCGTGAGCCAGTCGAGAACATGGACCATGGTGGTGCCCAAAACCTGGTTCTTCTGGAGCTCGTAGACGAGCACCCAGCTGTAGCCGGAGATGGGGTAGCTGGTAGCGCCTCCCTGGTTCACGATCGAGAAGTCAACGGCCGTGATGCTCGGCTTCTGCGCCGCGTCAGCCGCGACCGAAGCTAGTGACGGGGACACGAACTTGCCCGCCGAGTTCTCGATCTTGGCATACGTGAAGCGGTTCTGGAGGGCGTAGGCAAGCTCGACGTACCCGATCGTGTAGGGGGTGGTCTTGATGAAGCCAGCGACACCCTCATTGCCCTTCTCCCCGACGCTCCCTGATGGCCAGCTCACGGACTTCCCCGTGCCGGGGCCCGAATTCCATGCCTGCGACACCACGCTCAGGTAGTTGGTGGTGATGTAAGTGGTGCCGCTCCCGTCAGAGCGGTGGACGGTCTGGATGGGATTGCTCGGGAGGTTCACACCCGGGTTCAAGTTCTTGATCGCCGAGTCGTTCCAATTCTTAACGTTGCCGAGGAAGATGTCGGCCAGGACCTTCGGGGTGAGCTTCAGCCCCGTGCCGACTCCCGGAACGTTGTAGGAGATCGTGACCCCTCCGAGTGCGACCGGGACCTGGAGCACCTGGCCCCCCGTGGCCCCTGCGATGTCCACCGGGGTCATGGGCACGTCGGAGGCTCCGAAGTTGACCGTCTGGCCCTGGAACTGCTGGATGCCGCCACCCGAGCCGATCGAGGCGTAATTGACCGTGACACCGGGGTTCTGCTGGTTGTAGACGTAGAAGGCCTTGGTGAAGAATGGCTGGTCGAACGTGGACCCGGCCCCGGTCAGCGCGCCACCAGGAGCGTGCAGGTCTGCCTGCGCGTAAGGATCCGAGGATGCTGTGCTCTTGGCCTTGGGCGTGGACGACGGGCTGCCCGAGCTGCATGCCGACAGAACGACGCCAAGGGCGAGCGCGGCTGCCGTGAGCATCCCAACCCCTCTGAGGACGCGCGACTTCGAGCCTACGAGAACTGGATTCACAGGGGACCTACCTCCGTTCGGGTCCGGTGAACGCGGATCGGCCGACGCTCATCGCGGCTCAAGCTAACGACGTGAGGTGAACAACTCGCGAACGACCGGTAACAGTCGGGTGATCGTTGAGTGAAATCCCAGCGTCTGCGAAGCCGATAACTCCTGGTCCGACGCAACGCCCAGAGGCTCAGCTCTCCACGGCGTCGTCGTGAAGCGTGTCGTTCAGGCTCCCCGACCGGAAGCCTTCCAGGTCGAGAGTGACATAGCGATACCCCGCGTCCTTCACCGCGGCCACCACCTCGTGGCGTCGGACGACGGCGACTGACAGGTCAGAGCCCTCGAGCTCGACGCGCGCCAGCTCGCCATAGTGCCTGACGCGTAATTGGCGGAACCCGAGAGCTCTGAGCGCAGACTCGGCGTCGGCCACCTTCGTGAGGATGCCGAGCGTCACAGGGGTGCCGTACGGCAGGCGCGACGCCAGGCACGCGGCCGCGGGCTTGTCCCATGTCCGAAGCCCGAGCCCGCACGAGACCTCGCGCACGTCCGCCTTGGTGAACCCGGCCGTGACCAACGGGAACTTCACGCCGCGCTCCGAGGCGGCCGACTGGCCGGGGCGGTGGTCGCCTAGGTCGTCCACGTTCACCCCCAACACCACGGTGGCCGCCTCCGAAGCCGCAAGAGGACCGAGCGCATCTAGAAGGTTCGACTTGCAGTGATAGCAGCGGTCGGTACCGTTGGCGACGTAGGCGGGATCGGAGAGCTCGGTCGTCTCGACCGCGATCCACCTAAGCCCCCACTCCGACGCGAGCGCCCTGCAGTCCGCCAGCTCCTCCGGTGCGAGCGAAGCCGACACCGCCGTCGCGCACAGAGCGTTGCTCGCGCCTAGCGCGTCCGTGGCGACGTGCGCCACCAAGGCCGAGTCCGCACCGCCGCTGAACGCCACGACGACGCGGCCGAAGGCGACGAGCTCTTCCTGCAGCGCCTTCAGCTTCGCCTCGAGAGCGCTCACAGCCGCCGCCCTATGCCGACAAGACGCTGCCGAGCACGTCCTCCAACTCCCCGACCATGCCCGTCCAGAACGGTCCGAACTCTGCGAAACGTGCCGAAGCCTCGTCGAAGCGCATCCGGTAGACGCACTCCTTCAGGTCGTCGGGGTGCTCGCCGAACAACGTCACACCCCACTCGAAGTCGTCGAGGCCCGTCGACCCGGTGACGAGCTGAAGGACCCGCCCGCGAAACAGCTTTCCCACCGCCGCGTGGCCGAACATCAGATCTTTGCGGTCTTCGAAGCTGAGCGAGTACCAGTTGTCTCCGAGGCCGCGGCGTCTCGACATCGGGTAGAAGCAGAAGGCGGGCTTCTCCTCGGGAGGCAGGTTCGGATAGAGCCGGGCCTGTTTCATCTCGTCCGGGATGCCTTCTGCGTACTCCGAGATCTCGGTGAGAGACACGTACGAGGAGGCAGGCTCGAGGCCGGCGAGCCGAAGCGCGCTCTGCAAGGAGCGAAGGCGCCACAGCTCGGGTCCGAGCGCCATGACACCGACGTCGGCCTTGTGCCCGAGAAGAGCCACGGTGACAACCTGGTCGCCCGCCACCCGGGCCGCCTTCACGGCGCGCACGACGGCCTCAGCGTCGGTGGACGGGCCTGCCCGGCAGAAGAGGTGCAATACACCCCAGCCGATGCTCGGGACCAGAGAGGGCGGGAGACGCCGCGCGCCTGTGGGTACCACACGCCCAGTTTGGCACCTGTCTCACCACCCGAGGGCGGGGCCCCGACGAAGAGGGGCGCCCGCCTGGGGCGCCCCTCTTCTCGGATGTCTGTGACAGATGCTCCTAGAAGTCGTCCATGCCGCCACCTGGCATGGCGGGCGCCTGCTCCTTCTCGGGCTTGTCCACGATCACGGCTTCGGTGGTGAGGAACAGAGCGGCGATGGAGGCGGCGTTCTGCAGCGCGGAGCGCGTCACCTTCGCGGCGTCGATCACACCTGCGTTGAAGAGGTCCTCGTAGTCACCGGTGTCGGCGTTGAGGCCCTCGGCCTTCTTGAGCGACCGCACCTTCTCGACGATCACCCCACCTTCGAGCCCGGCGTTCACCGCGATCTGCTTGAGTGGCTCCTCGACGGCCTTGGCGACTATGCGACAACCGGTGGCCTCGTCCCCCTGGAGCTTCTCGGCGCGGTCGAGGATCTGCTGCTGAGCCCGCAGGAGCGCCACACCGCCACCGGGAACGACGCCCTCTTCGATCGCCGCCTTGGTCGTGGACACGGCGTCCTCGATGCGGTGCTTCTTCTCCTTCAACTCGACCTCGGTGGCGGCACCGACCTTGATGACCGCGACACCGCCGGAGAGCTTCGCCAGGCGCTCCTGGAGCTTCTCTCGGTCGTAGTCCGAGTCGGTGTTCTCGATCTCGGCCTTGATCTGGTTGATACGGCCCTTGATGTCGGACTCGCTCCCCGCGCCCTCGACGATCGTCGTCTCGTCCTTCGTGACGACCACCTTGCGGGCTCGGCCCAGAAGGTCCAGACCGACGTTCTCGAGCTTGAGGCCGACCTCTTCTGTCACGACCTGGCCACCGGCCAAGATGGCCATGTCCTGGAGCATCGCCTTGCGACGCTCGCCGAAGCCCGGGGCCTTCACCGCGACGGACTTGAACGTCCCCCGGATCTTGTTCACCACCAGGGTGGCCAGTGCCTCGCCTTCGACGTCCTCGGCGATGATCACGAGCGGCTTGCCACCTTGCATCACCTTTTCCAGGATGGGCAGCAGATCACGCACCGCAGCGATCTTGTGGCCCACCAGGAGCACGTAGGGGTCCTCGAGGACCGCCTCCATGCGCTCGGGGTCGGTGACGAAGTACGGCGAGATGTAGCCCTTGTCGAAGCGCATCCCCTCGACGAGGTCCATCTCCATGCCGAAGGTCTGGGACTCCTCGACCGTGATCACGCCGTCCTTGCCTACCTTGTCGATGGCCTCGGAGATCATCTCGCCGATCTCGTTGTCGGCGGCGGAGATGGCAGCCACCTGGGAGATCTGCGATCTGGTCTCCGTCTCTCGGGCGATCGACTTGAGAGAGTCGACGGTGGTCTCCACCGCGGCCTCGATCCCACGCTTCAGTGACATGGGGTTCGCCCCCGCGGCCACGTTTCGCAGCCCCTCGTGGACCATGGCCCAAGCGAGCACCGTGGCGGTGGTGGTGCCGTCGCCGGCCACGTCGTCGGTCTTCTTCGCCACTTCCTTCACCAGCTCGGCACCGACCTTCTCCAACGGGTCCTCGAGATCGATCTCCTTGGCGATTGACACACCGTCGTTCGTGATCGTGGGCGCGCCCCACTTCTTCTCCAGGACGACGTTGCGGCCTTTCGGGCCGAGGGTGACCCGAACGGCGTCGGACAGCTTGTTCATGCCGTTCTCGAGAGACCTGCGGGCTTCCTCGTCGAAGGCGATCAGCTTGGACATTTTGGTTGTTCCTCCGTGGGTTCCATGACGGATGCCGCCGCCGGCGACCGGCCCAGCCGGGCGACCGAGGCTCGAGGCCCGAGCGGCTCTGTTAGCACTCTAACGGTTCGAGTGCTAACAGCAAACCACGCCAGGGGGAGCTGCGCAACACCGTGCGTGTCACCCCCGTTCCACGGCCCGTTCGAGCCCGCCCGGGTACCCGGGCGGCCGACCCCTTCTACCCGGCCACCTTCTCGCCGCCAGAGATCAGCCGCCTGCCACGGCCGGGACTATGGAGAGGGTTTGCCCGTCGGCCACCGGAGTGCCGAGTCCCTGGAGGAACCGGACGTCCTCGTCGTCGAGAAACAGGTTGACGAAGCGGCGCAAGCCTCCGCCGTCGTCGAAGAGCCGGTCCGCGAAGCCGCAGTGGGCGACTTCGAGCGCCTTCAGAACCTCCTGCACCGTCGAGCCCTCCAGCGGCACCTCCGCGGCGCCTGCGGTCAACGTGCGCAGCTGGGTCGGCACCCGCACCGTGACGCTCATCGGTCCACTCGGCGCAGTTCGCCGTCGACGTCGACGGCGGCGTTGAACGCGTCGAGGCTGGGGGCGATCGTCGCCGTCGGTCCCAGCGACACGAGCGCCTCGGCGGTCTTGAGGCCGTGGCCTGTCACGTGGACGACCACGCGCTCATCTTGGCGAACGACGCCCTCGCAGGCGAGCTTGGCCAACGCCGCGATGGTCACTCCCCCCGCTGTCTCGGTGAAGATGCCCTCGGTCCGAGCCAGCAGGCGGATGGCATCGACGATCTCGTCGTCGCCGGCGACGGCGAACGACCCGCCGCTCGAACGCACCTCTTCCAGGGCGTAGGGGCCGTCGGCGGGGTCCCCGATCGCAAGGGACTTGGCGATCGTCTCGGGCCGCACCGGCCGTACGGAATCAGCACCATCGGCGAAGGCGGTGGCGACCGGCGCGCAACCCGACGCCTGCGCCCCCGACATCCGCACGTGGGGCTCCTCTTCGAGCAGTCCCACCTCGTAGAGCTCGCGAAAGCCCCTTGCCACCTTGGTGAGCTGGCTCCCGGAGGCGACCGGTACCACGACGTGGTCCGGCGCCTGCCATCCGAGCTGCTCGGCCACCTCGAAAGCAAGGGTCTTCGAGCCTTCTGCGTAGTACGTGCGCAGGTTCACGTTGACGAACGCCCACGCGGGGCGCTCGGCCGACAGCTCCGCGCACAAGCGGTTGACGTCGTCGTAGGTGCCCTCCACCGCCACGACGTGCCCGCCGTACACGGCGGTGCTGACGACCTTGGCACGCTCCAAGTCCTTCGGGATGAAGATCACCGACATCATTCCCGCACGCGCCGCGTGAGCGGCCACGGAATTGGCCAGGTTGCCCGTCGAAGCACAGGCCACGACCTTGAACCCGAGCTCTCGGGCCTTGGTGAGAGCCACCGACACCACCCTGTCCTTGAACGAGCCGGTGGGGTTGGCGGTGTCGTTCTTCACCCACAGCTCGCCCAGACCGAGCTCCGCGGCCAGACGATCGGCGCGAACCAGGGGGGTGAAACCGGTCCCGAGGTCGATGGGCGCCGGGTCCGACACCGGCAGGAGCGGCCCGTAGCGCCAGATGGTCTGGGGGCCGAGGGCGATCTTGCTGCGGCTCAGGTTCGCCGAGACGGCCTCGTAGTCGTAGACGACCTCGAGTGGCCCGAAACAGCGGTCACAGACGTGGAGAGCCTCGGCCGGGTACCGGCGCGCACATTCCCTGCAGCGAAGGGCGGTGACGAAATCCACGGGTTCCTCCTCATCGGTCGGGCATTGGCACCTGGCACATTTGGCCCCACTGGTCGCGGCGCTGACCGCTGGAGCGGGGCTCGTGCTGGTTGTCGCGGCGTCAAAGGGCCCGTCCCTCAGCCGCTCTTGATGATGCCTACATAGTGGCCGCTTCGGGCACCCGAGTCAACGCGCTGGGCGCCCGGCGCTCCGGCACCGAGCCCGAGACTCTGCCCACGCCTTCCGCCTGGGAATTCACGCGGTCGCGTTTTCGCGGAAACGTCCTTCGACGTCCCTAGCGGTCCTCGAGAAGCTCCTGCACGACCTCTTCGATGCACGAGACCGGCTCCAGCGAAGCCCTGGCGAGGCCGAAACGCCCGGCAAGGCTCACCATCTCGACCTGTGCGTGGCTCTTGGGTAGCCCTGCTTCTCCCACCGCCCCTGCCAGCACCACGGCGGGCACGTTCGCCAGGCGGGCCCGGTCGAGCACTCCGCCGACCACCTTCCCCGACCACGACGAGGAGTCGACAAGACCCTCTCCGGTGATCACGAGCTCCGCCTCGGATATGCGCCGGTCGAGACCGCATCTGTCCGCCACGAGGTCGAGGCCGCCTACGAGCTGTGCTCCGAGGGCCGCCAGCCCACCGCCAAGCCCGCCCGCTGCCCCAGCTCGGGGCATGGAGGTCACATCGACCCCGAAGCGCTCGAGGTAGCGATCCCCGAGCGCCACCAGCCGCTCCTGAAGCTCTGTCACCTGGGCCGGCGAAGCGCCCTTCTGCGGAGCAAACAGAGAAGCGGCGTCGACGAACGACGTGACGACGTCGCACCCCACCAGCACCTCGGCCTCGCCGAGCCCGCCGGCCGCGTCCAACACCTCGAGCGCGCCGAGACCCCCGTCGGTGCTCGCCGACCCCCCCAACCCGACGAGCAGCCTGCCTGCCCCCGATCTCAGTGCCGCTGCGATCAACTCGCCCGTGCCACGTGACGTGGCCGCCATCGGGTCGTTTCCCGAGGCGCCCCCGGCCAGCACCAGCCCGGACGCGGCGGCCGACTCGAGCACAGCTTCGGGAGGTGCCCACCACCATCGGGCGACCACCTCGGCACCCAGAGGTCCGCTCACGGTCGTCGTCTGCCACCTCCCCCGGCCCCTCGACGCGTGGGAGGCGAGAACTGACGCGAACCCCTCGCCGCCATCCGAAAGAGGACACAGGTCGCAGGCCCAGCCCGCTCGGCGCGCCCCGACGGCCACGGCCCGGGCCACGTCGGCGGCACCGCAGGTTCCCTTGAAGGAATCCGGGGCGGCCACCACGAGGCGCTGCTCGTGCGATCCCGATGACTCTGTGGAAGCCACAACGGCATTTTCGCCCGGACAGCGTCGCATCCAGAAGATCCGCACGACACAAGGCCATGGCCGACGGATCCGGCTGGCGCGGATGTGCGGTGCAAGTGACCCACGGGCGAGTCCAACCGATAGGGTCGCATCTCGTGGGTGGAGCCGACCTCGTCGTTGCGTCCAACCGCGGCCCCGTGTCGTTCTCGTTCGACGACGCCGGTCGTCCAGTTCGGGCCGGATCGGGAGGGGGGCTGGCCGCAGCGTTGCTGCCATTGCTCCAGGGAAAGGGAACCCACTGGGTGGCATGTGCGATGTCCGACGCCGACCGGATGGCCGCGGCCGACGGAATGTTGAAGGTCGACGGCATCGACCTGACGATGGTGCAGCCAGACCCGGCCGCCTATCGCATGGCCTACGACGTGGTGGCGAACTCGACTCTGTGGTTCTGCCATCACCACCTCTTCGACCTCGCCCGCAGGCCCCGGCTCGACCGTTTTTGGACCGAGGCGTGGGAGCACTACCGGGAGCTGAACCAAGCCTTCGCCGCAGTGATCTGCGACACCTCCGCGCACGGTGCCACCGTCCTCGTCCAGGACTACCACCTGAGCCTGCTTCCGGGGATGCTCGCAATGCAGCGTGCCGACCTTCGCTGTGTTCACTTCACACACACCCCCTTCGCCGACCCGAGCGCGCTTCGGGTCCTCCCGGAAAGGGCAGCACGAGATCTGCTCGGGGGAATGGCGGCGGCGGCAGGTTGTGGGTTTCACACGACCCGCTGGGAGGCGGCCTTCCTGGCCTGCTGTGCCGACAATGGTGTGGAGGCGCCGCCGACGTTCGTCTCGCCGCTCTCCCCCGACCCCGAGTACCTGGCGCGGCGAGCAGCGTCACCGCGCTGCGCTGCAGCTTCCGAATACCTCGACGCGCTGATCGGCGACAGGCGGATGGTGTTGAGCGTCGACCGTGCCGAACCGTCGAAGAACCTGCTTCGCGGGTTCTGGTCGTTCGACGAGCTCCTGCACCGGCACCCCGAGGTGCGCGGGAACGTGGTTCTGCTCTCGTTGACTTACCCGTCGCGCCTGAGCCTTCCCGAGTACCTGGCCTACAGCACCGAGATCGCTCACACGGCGCAACGCGTGAACGACACATGGGGAACGGCCGACTGGACCCCGGTGCTGCTCGACGTGGCCGACGACGTGGACCGGTCCCTCGCCGCCCTCATGCGCTACGACGTGCTGCTGGTCAACCCGCTTCGCGACGGGCTCAACCTCGTGGCCAAGGAGGGTCCGTTGCTCAACACGAAGAAGGGGGTGCTGGCGCTTTCGCGCGAGGCGGGATCGTTCGCCGAACTGCGCGAAGAGGCGGTCGAGTTGAACCCCTTCGACGTGACCGGTACCGCCGACGTCCTGCTACAAGCTCTGGAAATGACCGCCGAGGAGCGAGGACTCAGGGCCGGGGCGTTGCGGGCCCTGGTGATGCGCCGCAAGCCCGACCAATGGCTCACTGATCAGATCGCGCTGGCACGCAGCTGACCTACCGAGCTCCCGCCGCCGCGGCGAGCCCTCGCAGCACGGCGAGCGCCTCGACGGGCCCACCGAGCACCAGGTCTGCCGACGCTCCGAGCTCGGGAGGTGACTCCGCCGTGGCGACTGCCACGCGCACGGTGCGCGTCCCTCGTGTGGCAAGGCGGTCGAGCGCTTCGAACGCGACGAGATCGCCGGAATCGTCGCCCACGAAGCAGGCTGCCGTACATCCCTGCGCCAAGCGTTCGACCACGCGCCCCTTGTCCAGATCGACCGGCGGGCGCAGCTCGATCGCCATACGCCCGGGCTGGAGCGTCAGCCCCGTACGAGCCGCCCAGGCGGCCGCAAAAGCTGACGCCCACTTCGCCGCGTCGGGAACGCCACGCCAGTGGAGGGTCACGGACACTCCTTTGTCTTCGACGCCGACGCCTGCAGGAGCCTCCGAGAGCGCGGCGGTCAGGGCCTCTGCGACAACGCCGGTCCACGGCTGGACCTCGGGGGCACGCCGCACCTCTCCTTCCTCGATCCACTCGCACCCGTAGACACCGACGAGCTGCACGCCAGTGCCCGACGCGGCCAGATGGCGCGTCAGGAATTCGACAGGCCTTCCCGATACGACTCCCACCACGCCGAATCGCGCCGACAGCCTGGCGAGCACCTCGGCTGCACCGGGAAGCGGCCTTGCCTCGTCAGGATCGGAGACGATCGGCGCGAGAGTCCCGTCGAAGTCCGTCAGGATCGCGCTCGAAGGTGGATCGACCAGAAGCGCGCTGAGCACGCCTAGGTCTGCCGCTCCCTTCGGCTGCGTACTGCTCAGTGGCTCTTGACCGTGGTCGTGGTGGAGGCGGCGGCGAATCGCGTGACGAGGTCCGAACCGGCGATCACGATCACAGACGCCCCGGCTGCGTTCGACACAGGAGGCTTCGCCGAGACCGCCTGCACCGTCGTAGGCGCCAGCTGCAGAACCGAAGCGACTTCGTTCGCGGCCGCGACGGATCCCGCCGCCGTGAAGTAGATCTGAGACGCCGTCAGCTTCACCAACGCGTTGACAGCCGTAAGCGTGGCGAAGCCCTTGCCTCCGAGAAACGTCGTCACAGAGCCGGCCACCCCGTTGACGCTCGTGGCGTTGGCCACGAGCACGTGGATCTTGGCGGGTGCGAGCGTTGTCGTCGTGGTGGTCGTCGACCTGGCCGGAAGGCTGGTCGTCGTGGAGCTGGGCCCTTGTCGCGCGGGAGGCGCAGACCGGGCCGCGACGACGACCAGGGGGGCACGGGTCGCCGACGGCAACAACAGGATCCCCAAGATCACGGCGAGCGTGACGATGGCCACGCCACGCACCAGCCCTGACCTCTCGGGTGGCTCGAACGGATCGTGGGGAGACGAACCCGCCGACGCACGGCGGGAACCACCCGAAACGTCGTACGGACCGCCGAACCCCGACCCGTTCCCCGGCTCACTCATCGTCGTGGATGCTGCGGTTCGGCGACCCCTTCGAAGCGCTCACGGCGACGCTCGTCCCTGCGCCTCCTGAGCCTGTACACCACCATCGGCGCATGCGCCACAGCCTCCTCGTTGTCGACGAGGGCCGCAAGGCGCCGGTAGTAGAACGCGGGAGACATGCCCAAGTGGACCCGCACCGCCTCAGCCTTCGGTCCGGGCCGGGTCCACCACGAAGCCTCGAAGTCGAGGATCTCCTTGTCCCTGTCGGTGAAGGTCATGTGGCCCCAGCCTGCCAACGGCGCGCACCCGAAGCAAGGACCCTGGGGCCACCCCTCCAGGTGCTCCGGTCCTCTCACCTTGCTGAGAAGTGCGGCGGTAGCGTGGAAGGGCAGGCCGGTGTGGCGCAGTCGGAAGCGCAGACGACTTGTAATCGTCAGGTCGTGGGTTCGAGTCCCACCACCGGCTCCCTGTGAACCACCACGGCTCTCTCTCACCACCGGCCCTCGTTCTGCGGCCCTCGTTCTGCGGCCCCCGTTCTGCGGCCCTCGTTCTGCGGCCCTCGTTCTCCCGGTCAAACACCCGTCCATGCAGTCGGCGTCGTCCGTAGGGCCCGTTCGAGCTTGAGTCCCTCATAGGAGGAGGATGGAGATGAAGGTCCTTCGCACACCCGAGGAGCGTTTTGACTCGCTTCCCGGCTACGACTTCAAGCCCCACTACGTCGAGGTCCCCGCCGGCGACAGTTCGAACGACGGGCTGCGGGTGCACTACCTCGACGAAGGGCACGGCGGCTCGTACGAGCCATCCGGGGACACCGAGGTCGTCGTTCTCCTCCACGGTGAGCCGTCGTGGAGCTACCTGTACCGCAGGATGGTGCCTGGGTTGGTTGCGGCGGGCTTGCGGGTGATCGTTCCGGACCTCGTGGGCTTCGGCCGTTCCGATAAACCTTCCTCGCGCACCGACTACAGCTACGCGCGCCACGTCGAGTGGATGCGTGCAGCCCTCTTCGACCGCCTCGGGCTCGAGGGCGTCACGTTTCTCGGCCAGGACTGGGGTGGACTGGTGGGTCTGCGCCTCGTCGCCGAGCACCCCGATCGCTTCCGTCGGGTGGTGGTCGCGAACACCGGCCTTCCGACCGGTGACGACCACATGAACGAGGCTTTCTTCGCCTGGCAGAAATTCGCCCGGGAGGCTCCTGAGCTGCCCGTCGGCAGCATCGTCGCAGGTGGGTGTACGACGTCGCTTGCCGAGGAGGTGATGGCCGCCTACGACGCGCCGTTCCCGGACGAGAGCTACAAGGAGGGGGCGCGCCAGTTCCCGCTCCTCGTCCCCACGCGACCGGACGATCCCGCCTCCGAGGCGAACCGCCGTGCATGGGGCGTGCTCAATATCTTCGACAAACCGTTTCTCTGCGCGTTCAGCGACGGCGACGCGATCACCAGGGGAGCCGACGAGCGCTTCAAGGAGCTCGTCCCCGGGGCGCGTGGTCAGCCCCACACCACGATCGTCGGCGCGGGACACTTCCTCCAAGAGGACAATCCCGAGGACTTGGTTGCAGCAGTTCTCGGATTCGTGCACGGCACGAGAGGCTGAACTCCGCCCATTCACCCATCGTCGGGGCGCGGGAAGCTGCGACGACGCGCCAACTCGAAACACGCCACGGCGCAGGCTGCCGCCACGTTGAGCGAGTCGAGCGTCCCGTGCTGGGGGATGGACGCGATCACCGCGCATCGGCGGCGGCTCAGCGAGCCGAGTCCCCTACCCTCTGCTCCGAGCACCAGGGCCACCGGACCGTCGAGCTCGGTCCCTACGTCGAAGAGCGACTGCCCAGCCTTCGCATCGAGGCCGACGCACGTGACACCGTGCTCGGACAGATGGTGCAGAGCGCTGGGTATGCCCGGCACCACGGTCATGGCCATGTGCTCGACGGCTCCGGCCGCCACCTTGGTGACCGTGGGGGTCACATTCGCGGCGCGATGACGAGGCACGATGACCCCTGTCACCCCTGCGCATTCGGCACTGCGCAGGATCGCGCCCAGGTTCTGGGGATCGCTCACCCCGTCGAGCACGAGCAGGAACGGTGCGCTGCCGCCGGTGGTCTCGTACAGCTTCTCGAGCGGCGTCTCCTCCAGAGGGGCGGCCAAGGCCAGGACACCCTGAGCAGAGTCGGTTCTGGCCACCGCTTCGAGCCGTTTGCGCCCCACGAACACGACCTTCGCCCTGCTCCTGGCGGCCAGGCGGGCGATCTCGTCGAGCTGCGGTGAAGGTTCCAGGCTCTGAACGATCCACACCTCCCTCACCGGCCGTCTCGCCGTCGCCAACAGCTCGCGAACGGCCTGTCGTCCCTCGACCTGCTCGCCTCCGAGACCGCGTCGACGACCATGCACGCTGCGCTTGTCGTAGTCGCGACGGCTGGCGCGGCCACCTGGGTGCTGCGGGTGGCTCACGACGGAGCCGAACGAGTCTCGAGCCTTGTGTCTCGTGCAGTGCCACGGGCCGTGACGAGGACCACACAAAGACAAGCGATTCCTTCTACGCGGCCAAGCGCGCCGAGACCCTCGGCACGCTTGGCCTTCACGCTGACGGGTGCACCGACGAGCGAAGTCAACTGGCGCGCAATCCGAGGTATGTCCTCGCTCAAGCTGGGCCTCTCGCAGATGATCGTGCAATCGGCGTTCATCACGTCCATCTGTTGCTCCTCGAGCATCGAAAGCACCCGCTCGAGCAGCTCTAGCGACCTGACGCCCGCCCACGACGGATCGGTGTCAGGGAAGTGCCCGCCTAGGTCCCCGAGAGCCGCAGCGCCCAGGAGAGCGTCGGACATGGCGTGGGAGAGCACGTCGGAGTCACTGTGTCCCTCGAGACCGGGAGCCGCTTCGATGACCACCCCCCCGAGCACGAGCTGCCGGTCGGGATCGTCCGAATAACGATGGACGTCGAAACCGTGTCCGACCCTGAAGCTGGGCGTCGAGTCCGGCGCCACCATCACGTCCCCGCCAGAGCCTGCACCAGCTCCAGATCGGCTGGAGTCGTCACCTTCAGGTTCCGCGGCTCGCCCGACACCACTCGCACCGTGACGCCGAGCGCCGCCACCAGGACCGCGTCGTCGGTGGCGTCGCCGGCGGCGGAGTACGCCCGCCGAAGAACCTCCGCCCGAAACGCTTGGGGGGTCTGCACCGCCACTACCTCGTCGCGCGCAATGTCTTCCACCACGACCCCTTCGCTCACACGCTTCAAGGTGTCGGCCGCCGCCAGACCGGGCACCGCCGCGTCCGCTCCGTCTACCACTGCGCCGATCACCCTCGCGAACAGGGCTTGGGACGCGAGCGGGCGCGCTCCGTCGTGGACGACGATCACCGCCGCGTCCTGAGGAACCACGCCGAGACCCGCACGTACAGAAGCCGAGCGAGTCTCTCCCCCTACGACGACGAAGTCCGCGCCGCGCGTGTCATCCCTCAGCCGATTGGCGTCACCCACAGACAGATTGGCGTCACTCGGAGGAACCACGAGGACGACCCCGTCCACCGCATTTTTCGCCGCGGACAGCGCCCAGTCGACCATGGGGCGCCCCCGGATCATGGCGAACTGCTTTCTTCCTCCGAAGCGCGTGCCACCGCCGGCTGCCACCACCACGGCCCACACCCGCAACGCTCCAGAGCCGAGCTGCTCCACCGTCCGAACGGGTGGCCCGAGCCGGCCGGCTCAGGGCAGCGCCTCGTCGAGGCGCTTCTGGGCCTGTTCCTCGTTCACGTCGAGGGCGAACGTCAGCTCCGAAACGAGGATCTGCCTGGCGCGTCCCAGCATCCTCTTCTCCCCCGCGGACAGACCTTTGTCCTTGTCGCGGATCGAGAGGTTCCGCACGACCTCGGCGACCTGGTAGATGTCCCCTGAGCGGAGCTTCTCGGAGTGGTTCTTGTACCGGCGGGACCAGTTCGTGGGCATGCGCGCTTCCTTCTTTCGAAGGACTGCGAAGACCTCTTCGACCTCTTCGTCGTTGATCACCTCGCGCAGCCCGACACCCTCGGTGTTGTCTGCAGGGACCATCAAGGTGAGGTCACCGTAGGCCAAGCGCAGGACGAGGTACTCGCGCTTCTCGCCGAATGCCTCCTTCTGTTCGCGCCGCTCCACGATCGCAGCACCGTGGTGGGGGTAGACCACCTTGTCACCGATGTCGAAGACCACAGATATCTCCTGCCCCACGCACAGATTGGCCGTCACCGGCGCACCCGCCGACAATTCATTCTACCCGAGGCGCCCGGTCGCCCTTCTAGGTGGCTCCAGGTAGCGCGACCGCCCCTCTTGATCAGGTGTAGCGGTCCAGGATGCTCGACTCGGCCTGGCGGGCGAGTCCGTCCTTCAACGAGCGGGCACGCGCCGCGCCCACCCCTTCGACTTCCTCGAGGTCGCCCACCGAGGCTCGCATGATCTTCTGCAACCCCGCGAAGTGCTGCACGATCCGTTCGACAAGGACGTCGGGAAAGCGCGCCAACCTGTGAAGTGCCCGATATCCGTGGGGCTCTAGAGACACGTCGAGCTCGGTGCGTGAGTCGGGCAACCCGAGTGCCGCGCCTATGCGCCTGGGATCGGCAAGCTCGTCCGTGGTGAGCCGGCGCATGCCTTCCAAGGCCCGGTCGGGGCCGCGTCCGGTCGCCTGCAAGTAGTCGCGCACGACCAGCCTGCGCATTGCGTCGACCCCGTCGGTCAGCTCGTCGAGCTGGAGCCGCAGCATCCTTCCCTCCTCGCCCAATTCTGTGAGGTCGTCCTCGATGTCCCCTGCGATGCGCATCACGAGCTCGCTGGGTTGGAGAACGGCCGCCACATCTCGCACGGTGACCGTGTCCTCGACTTCGAGCGCCGATAGCGCCGTGACCGCGAAGTCGAACCGCTGACGGAACCGCTGCAGTGTCTGGAGCGCGTGACTCACGCGTTCGTGCATATGGCTGGCCGGTTGCAACGCATGCTTTATGTCATGGCGGTAGACGGTGACCATGCCCATAGCAGCCGACACGGAGATGACCGGAACGTCGATGGAGCGTGCCATGCGTTCTGCGGTTCGATGACGAGTCCCCGTCTCGGTGGTAGGGATGGACGGGTTCGGCATGAGGTGGACGTTGGCCCGAGCGATGCGCCCGGCGTCGGAGGACAGCACGATGGCTCCATCCAGCTTCGCCAGCTCAGACAGACGTTGCGGGCTGAACTCAGCGTCTATGAGGAAGCCCCCGGTGCAGATCGAGAGCACCTCCGGACCGTCTCCGACTGCTATGAGCGCGCCGCGCTTGGCGAGGAGGATCCGCTCCAGGCCCTCGCGAAGTGGCTGACCCGGTACCACGAGCGCCAGGGCCTCGGCCATGGCCGAGCTCGCTGCACGACCGGAGACCATCATCGACGAGCGGACCGGATGTGTCCTCGGCTACGCCCTCCCACGCCCGCATGGTACCCGTCCCTCTCACGCCGAGCTGGGACGGCTGTCATCGAGTCGCTAAGCAAACCTCGTCCATGCGCACGCCTTACGAAGAGCTGGCAGGCTTCGATCAGCTGCGGGCCGGATCGGGAGTGGCGCCCGCGCCTGCCATCTCGACGGGCGGCGGCGTCAGACCCTCGACGGAGCGGAACACGATCTGCGAATCCTCGACGTCGACGATGATCGTCTCGCCTACGTGGAATTCCTTCCACAGGATGCGCTCCGAGAGCGGGTCCTCCACGAATTGTTGGATCGCCCTGCGAAGCGGTCGGGCACCCAGGGTGGGGTCGTATCCGCTCTCGGCTAGCAACAACTTGGCGGCCGGTGTGAGCTCGAGACCCATGCCCTGTGACTCGAGTTGATCGCAGACGCGCCGGATCATGAGGTCGACGATCAGCACTACCTCGTCCCTCGACAGCTCGTGGAAGACGATGACCTCGTCCACACGGTTCAGGAACTCCGGACGGAAGTGCTGTTTCAGCGCGTCGTGCACCTTTGTCTTCATGCGCTCGTAGCTGACCGCCTCCGAGGTCTTCGCGAAACCGACCGACGACTTCCTGAGGTCCGCGGTCCCCAGGTTCGAGGTCATGATCAGCACGGTGTTCTTGAAGTCCACCGACCGACCCTGGGCATCGGTGAGCCGCCCGTCCTCGAGGATCTGCAGGAGGGCATTGAAGACATCCGGGTGCGCCTTCTCCACTTCGTCGAACAGCACGACCGAGAACGGCTTGCGGCGAACGGCCTCCGTGAGCTGTCCGCCCTCGTCGTAACCGACGTACCCCGGCGGCGAGCCGACGAGGCGCGACACGGTGTGCTTCTCCATGTACTCGCTCATGTCGAGCTGGACGAGCGAGTCCTCGTCGTCGAAGAGAAACTCTGCGAGCGCCCTCGCAAGCTCGGTCTTACCGACTCCGGTGGGACCGAGGAAGATGAACGACCCGCTCGGCCGCTTGGGATCCTTCAAACCGGCGCGAGTACGGCGGATCGCGCGCGAAAGCGCCTTGATCGCCTCGTCCTGTCCTATGACGCGCTTGTGCAGCTCGTCCTCCATCCGCAGCAGCTTGGCCGTCTCCTCCTCGGTGAGGCGGTAGACGGGGATGCCGGTCCAGTTGGCGAGTACCTCCGCGATGACCTCTTCGTCTACGACATCGAACAGGTCCACACCTTCTGCGCGCCACTCCGCCTCCATGGCCGACTTGCGGTCGAGCCGCTCCTTCTCCTGCTCGGCCAGCTTCTTCGCCTGGTCGTACGCCTGGCGTTCGAGGGCGGAGTCCTTGTCGCTGCGAATGCGGTTGATCTCGTCCTCGAGCTTCTTGTAGCCGGGAGGAGTGGTCATGCGGCGGATTCGCAGCCGACTTCCGGCTTCGTCGATCAAGTCGATTGCCTTGTCGGGCAGGAAACGGTCTGCCACGTAGCGGTCGGCGAGGTTCGCCGCCGCGACGAGCGCCTGGTCCGTGATCGTGACCGAGTGGTGGGACTCGTAGCGGTCGCGCAGGCCCTTCAGGATCTCGATGGTGTGCGACACGGTGGGCTGCTCCACCTTGATCGGCTGGAAACGCCTCTCGAGGGCCGCGTCCTTCTCGAAGTGCTTGCGGTACTCGTCGAGGGTCGTGGCCCCGATCGTCTGCAGCTCACCCCGCGCCAACATGGGCTTCAGGATCGAGGCCGCGTCGATGGCTCCTTCGGCTGCTCCTGCGCCGACCAACGTGTGGACCTCGTCGATGAAGAGAATGATGTCGCCACGTGTGCGGATCTCCTTCAGCACCTTCTTGAGGCGCTCCTCGAAGTCGCCCCGGTACCGGCTCCCGGCGACAAGGGCACCCAGGTCGAGGGTGTAGAGCTGCTTGGCCTTCAAGGTCTCGGGGACGTCGTCCGACACGACGCGCTGGGCGAGACCCTCCACGATGGCGGTCTTGCCGACGCCGGGCTCGCCGATGAGGACGGGGTTGTTCTTCGTGCGGCGGCTCAGGACCTGCATCACGCGCTCGATCTCGTTGTGACGCCCGATGACCGGGTCGAGCTTGCCGTCACGCGCGAGCTGGGTCAGGTTGCGCCCGAACTGGTCGAGAACCGGCGAGCCAGATGGCGTCTCGGATGCTGGGGACCCCGGACCGGCACCCACTGACTCTTTGCCCTGGTACCCCGAGAGCAGTTGGATGACCTGCTGACGCACGCGCGCCAGGTCGGCTCCGAGGCTTTGAAGAACTTGTGCCGCCACACCCTCGCCCTCGCGCACGAGTCCGAGAAGCATGTGCTCGGTGCCTATGTAATTGTGCCCCAGCTGGAGCGCCTCGCGCAGGGAGAGCTCGAGCACCTTCTTCGCGCGCGGCGTGAACGGGGGCGAACCGGTGGGAGCGGTGCCCGAGGCACCGATGGTCTCCTCGACCTTCTCCCGAACGGCTTCGAGCGAGATGCCGAGCTGCTCGAGAGCCTTGGCGGCCACGCCTTCACCCTCGTGGATCAGGCCGAGCAGGATGTGCTCGGTGCCGATGAAGCTGTGGTTGAGAAGGCGTGCCTCCTCCTGCGCAAGCACCAGCACCCTGCGTGCTCGGTCCGTAAATCGTTCGAACACCAGCCCGCCTCCCTCGACGGTTCGACAATTAGATTCTAACGGCCTGGGCCTACGGGGGAACACCAGCCTTCGACACAGTCAGATCAGGCCTTAGTGCCCTGGTGAGCACCGACGCTTTCGCCTGGCAAACGACTGTCGCTCGCGGCCGCTAAGGCTCCGTTGTCGCCTCGCGACCGCCGTCGCATATCGTTCACCCTGGTGAACGGCTCACCCCTCCTTTCTCTTTCGTTCATGGCAGACGACCTGGCGCGCCTGGAACCGGAGCTGCGCGCGGCGGTGAGCTCGGGTGATGAGTTCCTCGACCAGGTTACGACCCATCTGATCGCTGCTGGTGGCAAACGCCTGCGTCCCAGCCTGGCTCTGGCGTCGGCAACCGGTGGGACCCGCCCGGCGGCGCTCGACGACCTGTCCGGTGCAGTCGCCGTCGAGCTCGTGCACCTGGCCTCGCTCTACCACGACGACGTCATGGACGAAGCCACCATGCGACGAAACACCCAGACGGTGAACGCCCGTTTCGGCAACCTCGTCGCCATCGTGGCGGGTGACTTCCTGCTGGCGCGTTCCGCGGCGATCGCCGCCGCGCTGGGCACCGAGATCGCAGGTCTTCTGGCGAACACGCTCGGCCACCTCTGCCAGGGACAGGTCACCGAGGTTCGCTCGGCGTTCAGCTTGGCGCGCACGGACGACGACTACTTCGCTTCGATAGCGGGAAAGACGGCCGCGCTCATGTCGACCTCGTGCCGGATCGGTGCGCTGACCGGAGGCTTGGCGCGCCTGGAGGTGGAGGCGCTCACGACGTTCGGCAGGTGCTTCGGCATGGTCTTCCAGCTGCGCGACGACATCCTCGACCTGATCGGCACCGAAGAGGAGCTCGGCAAGCTCCCCGGCCAGGACCTCGCAGAGGGCATCTACACCCTTCCCGTGCTGCTCGCGTTGCGCGACCCGGAGGCGGGTCCTGAGCTCTCCCCCTTGCTGGGCCAGCCGCTTCGGCCTCCGGAACGGGACAAGGCACGCGCCATAGTGGCCGCCTCGGGTGCGATCGACTCGACCCTGTCCATCGGGCGCCGATACGTCCAGCAGGCGGTCGAGGCCGCCACGGCGGTCCCCGGCGCCGAGTTGAGCCGTGCGCTCGCCGACCTGGCTGGCTCGCTGCTCGCGGACCTCCCCCTGGCGCGCCGTTGAAGGGCAGCCGGCTGGCTGTCGCCGGGGTGGCCCGGCGTTCGAGGGCGGCTCGTTGGCCGGGTGGTGGCGGCGGGGCGGCTAACGCTCGGGGCGGAGAGTGGGAAAGGCGATCGCCTCGCGGATGTTGGCAAGATCGGCGAAGAGCATGACTAACCGGTCTATGCCGATGCCGAGCCCCGCCGTGGGCGGCAACCCGTACTCCAGTGCCCGAAGGAAGTCCTCGTCGATCGCCATCGCCTCCTCGTCTCCGGCCGCGTGCGCTGCGGCCTGAGCGTCGAAACGAGCACGCTGGTCGTCGGGGTCGACCAGCTCGGAGAAGGCGTTACCCAGCTCTCTCCCCGCGAGAACCGGCTCGAAGCGCTCGACCAGGTCGGGGTCCAGCCGGTGCCGTCGGGCGAGAGGCGACACCTCTGCGGGGAAGTCCATGACGAACACCGGGCCCCACAGCTGCGGCTCGGTGGTCTTCTCGTAGAGCTCGAGCAGCAGCTTGCCCGCCCCCCACGCCTCGAGGGGCTCACCCCCCGCAGCCGCCAGACGCCTCCGTAGCTCCTCGACCGGCGTGTGCACATCGGCAGGCTCACCCGTCGCCTCTGCGATGAGCTCGGCCATCGTCGCCCGCCGCCAGGGCGGCGTGAGATCCAGCTCGCGGCCTTGGTATTGGAGGCGTGTCGAGCCACGCAGCTCGGAACAAAGCCCCGACACCAGGTCCTCCACCAGCCCGGTCAGATCGCGGTAATCGGCGTACGCCTGGTACAGCTCGAGCATCGTGAACTCGGGGTTGTGACGGGGAGACAGGCCCTCGTTGCGGAACACCCGGCCGATCTCGAACACCTTCTCGCAGCCTCCTACGACGAGGCGCTTCAAGTACAGCTCGGGGGCGATTCGCAGGTACAGATCGGTGCCGAGCGCGTTGTGGTGCGTGACGAACGGTTTCGCCAGCGCGCCGCCCGGGATCAGGTGGAGCATCGGAGTCTCCACCTCGACGAAGCCGCGCTCCTCGAGACGCCTCCGCAGAAGACTCACCATCCGGCTGCGAAGTGCGAGCACACCACGGGTTCGCTCGTTGACCCACAGGTCGACCTCGCGCCGGCGCAGGCGCGTCTCGATGTCGCTCACCCCGCGCCACTTGTCGCCGAAGCTCCGGCGCGCCTTGGCGAGCAACACCCAGTCGCTCACCAACACGGACAGCTCGCACCGTCTGGTCCTCACCACGCGTCCGGTCGCTCCGACCCAGTCACCCAGCGACAGTCCTGAGAACAGCTCGAACCCCGCCGTCTCGCTCTGGGTGGCGAAGAGCTGGATCTCGCCCGAGGAGTCGCGAAGGGTGGCGAACGCCAGACGACCCATCGGGCGCACGAGCATCACACGACCGGCGACGGACACCTCGTCGTCGGTCTCAGCGCCTGCTTCGAGGGAAGCGTACCTGTCCGCCAGGGCGCGCGCCTCGTCGGTCCTCTCGAACCGGTACGGAACTTCCGCCACGCGATGACGTTACCGTGCGTCGGCACGGCTACTTGATGTTGCGCTCGTACACCAAGCGCAGACCGTGCAGGGTGAGCCACGGCTCGCGGTACTGGATCATCTCCGACAGCGGTGCGATCACCTCCGAAAGTCCTCCGGTGGCCACCACCGCCGCGCGACCCAGTTCGCCGGATATGCGCCGGCACATGCCGTCCACCTGCGCTACGTACCCGTAGAGAACCCCGGACTGGATCGACTCCACCGTCGACTTACCGACGACGTTTCGCGGCTCCACGAGCTCCACCCTGCGCAGGGCGGCGGCGTGGTGGAACAGAGCGTCCATCGAGATGGCGATGCCCGGAGCGATCGCTCCGCCCAGGTACTCCCCTTCGCTCGATATGACGTCGAACGTGATGGCGGTCCCCAGGTCGACCACGATGCACGGGCCACCGTAGAGGTCGTACGCACCGATGGCATTCGCGATTCGGTCCGCGCCCACCTCCTTAGGGTTGTCGTAGAGGATCGGCATGCCGGAGCGCACGCCCGGCTCGAGCACTATGCACGTCACGTCGAACCACTGTTCGGCCATCTGGCGCAGGGACGTGGTGACCCGGGGGACCGAAGAGGCCACTGCTATGCCGCTCACGACCTCGACGACGTCCATTCCGTCGAGGTCGAGCAGCTGTGACAGCAGCAGCGCGTGCTCGTCGGGGGTCCGCTCATCGACGGTCGACAGCCGCCAGTGGTGCGTGAGCCCCGCGGGCTCGGGTTCCACCGGCGGCGCGCGCCGGCTCTGCGGAGGCGGGCCGTCCTCCGTACCGAGGCAGAACAGGCCCAGCACCGTCTCGGTGTTGCCCACATCGATTGCGAGCAGCATCAGATCCCTCCGAGAAGCGGCCTCGTGCCACCGCGATGGACGGAGATGAAGTCGAGACCGATGTCGAGCACAGGGGCTGAGTGGGTGAGCGCACCGATCGAGATCAGGTCGGCACCGGCACGCGCGTACGCGGGAGCAGTCTCGAGACTGACCCCTCCCGAGACTTCGACGAGCACAGTGCCGGGCCCGGCACGCTCGTGCACGAGCGCGACACAGCGCGCCACCTCGTCAGGGGTCATGTTGTCGAGGAGCACCGCCGAGACACCGGCGGACAGCGCCTCCGGCACCTGCTCGGCACGGTCACACTCGATCTCGACCAGACGTCCGGGCCACCGCGCGTGCGCCAGGGCCACGGCCTCGCCCATGCGGATCCCGCCGAGGTGGTTGTCCTTCACCAGGACGGCCTCCGAAAGGGTGCCGCGGTGGTTCTGAGCCCCCCCTGCACGCACGGCCGCTTTCTCGAGCGCGCGCAGGCCGGGCGTCGTCTTTCGCGTGTCCAGGACGCGCGTGGCGGGATTCGCCGCAGAGACGGCCTCGACGTAGCGCCTGGCAATGGTCGCCACGCCCGACAGGTGGCACAGAAAGTTGAGCGCGGTGCGCTCGGCGGCAAGAAGGGCTCGCATCGGGCCCGACACCTCGGCCACGGCGTTCCCGGGAAACACCTTGCTGCCGTCGGGGAGTTGCCAGTCCACGATCAGGTCGGGGGCCACCTGGGCGAAAGTCTCGACGGCACAGAGCCTTCCCGCCACCACACCTTCGGAGCGCACGACGAGCGCGGCACGCCCCGTCGAGCTCTCGGGCACGAGCGAGGCGCTCAGGTCACCGAGCGGCAGCAGGTCCTCGGCGAGCGCCCGGGCCACGGCCTCCTTCACGGCCACGAGCGGCGGGTCCGCACAGCCCTCCTGCAGCGAGCCGACTCCTCCGGATCGCTTCGTCACTTCCGGGCTCCGGGACCGTCGCGGAGGTGAAGCAGGCGGCGGCGCCATCGAGGCAGGGTCTCGGGGTGGTCTCGGCGCGCGTGAGCACCTCTGGTCTCGGTGCGGGCGGCCGCCGCCCTCAACAACGCCCGGGCCAGATCGACCAGGTTCGCCAGCTCGCCGGCGTCGCGGCCCGGTGAGAGGTCGTACAGCCGGTCGCGCACGTCCTTCACGCAAGCGCCGACCAGATCAAGGGACTCCGAAGAGCGCAGGACGCCCGCCCCCTCGGTCATGGCCCCCTGTAGCTGTTCTCGCATCTTCCTCACGTCGGTGCCGAGGTCCTCTGCGCGAGCACCGGCGACCACGCCTGCAAGAAAGTCCTCGCCCCTCTCGAACACCCCGCGAGGGGGCTCGACGTGCCACGCGGGCACGGGGAGGTCGCGCAGGTCCGTGCAGCCGATCTTCACCCCGGGGGCCTCGTCGCCTGGCGCCGGCGCACGGCTCGCGGCAAGCACGCCTCGCATGGCCCCGGTCGCCGACGGTCCCTCGCGTCCGGCTTCGATGGCCTCCGCCAGGCGGGCGCCGAACACCATCCCTTCGAGCAAGGAGTTCGACGCGAGGCGGTTGGCACCGTGGACACCGGTGCACGCAGTCTCGCCGGCCGCCCACAGTCCCGCCACGGCGCTCGCACCGTCGAGGTCGGTCACCACTCCGCCCGAGAGGTAGTGGGCCGCGGGAGCTATGGGCAGCCAGTCGACCGACGGATCGAGCCCCGCACCGCTCAACGAGGTGACAAGGGTGGGGAAGCGCTCGGCGAACGCCTCGAGACCTGTGGCGTCCAACCACAGATGGTCCACTCCCTGCACCGACATTCGGTCGGCCATCGCGCGGCTCACGACGTCGCGCGGAGCAAGCTCGTCGATGAAACGCTCGCCCTCGGCATCGCGAAGCAGCGCGCCATGACCACGAAGCGCCTCGGACAGAAGCGGCCGGGGCATGGCCGGGTGGTGCAGGGCGGTGGGGTGGAACTGGAAGAACTCGACGTCGGCAACTGGCACACCGGCACGCAGTGCCATGGCTATGCCGTCGCCGGTGGCTTCGGTCGGGTTGGTGGTCACCGCGTAGAGCTGTCCTGCGCCGCCGGTCGCAAGCACGACGTGGCGGGCCCGCACCTCTTGGCGACGCCCGTCGGGATCGAATGCGACGACGCCCACGCACCTGTCACCGTCGATGATCAGGTCGAGCGCGAACCAACGCTCGAGAACGGCGGCGGCCGTGCTCCGTACGGCGTCCACGAGGGCCCGCTCGACCTCGGCGCCCGTCGCAGCCCCACCCGCGTGGAGGATGCGGGCCGTGGAGTGCCCGCCTTCTCGGGCGCGAGCCAGGCCACCATCGGCTTCGCGATCGAACACGGCGCCAAGCGCGATCAGCTCGCTCACGCGTCTCGGGCCTTCGTCCACCAAGACGCGCACTGCATCGACGTCGCAAAGCCCGGCTCCCGCCGCGAGGGTGTCGGCTTGATGGAGGTCGGTGGAGTCCTCGTCACCACCGAGCACGGCCGCCACTCCTCCTTGGGCCCATCGAGTGGCGGACTGGGACAACTCGGCCTTCGTGAGCACGCCGACACGCATGCCGGGGACATCGGCCAGCCGCACGACAGCGGACAGCCCGGCTACTCCGGAGCCGAGAACCAAGACGTCGAGCTTCGTGCAGCTCCGGCCCATCGCCGGGAGCCCCTCAGTCGCCGGTGATCCGGCTCAGCTCTGCATCGAGCTGTGCGCCGACCACGTCCACAGGCGTGTTCGACGAGTCGACGTGCACGATCGTCGGGACCAGGGTCTCGAGCTCCGCCTCCTCGTAGTCAGCATAGGTGATGACGATCACCTTGTCACCTCTGTCCACCAGCTTGGCCGCTGCACCGTTCAGACAGACCTCACCGGGGTCACCCACGATGGCATACGTCTCGAACCGCGCGCCGTTGTCGATGTCGAGCACCGCGACCTGCTCGTACTCGAAGATGTCAGCGAGACGCATGAGCTTGGGATCAAGGCTGATCGATCCCATGTAGTCGGGGTTCGCGCCCGTGACAATTGCCCGGTGGATCTTCGACTTCATCATGCGTCGCCGCATCCCTTCAGCGCTCCTTTCCGGTGTCCGCTGCCGTGCCGGTCGCTTTGCCCGCCGCCTTGCCCGCCGCCGCAACGCGGCGCGCCGGCGCGACAGGCCCGACCACGACACCGACGTTGTCGATCAGACGGACAGGCCCGACGTTCGCTGCCACCAGCAGACGCAACTCTCCGGCCGTCACTTCGGGACGACGCAGGGTGCGTGTGTCGACGACCTCGGCATAATCGCAATCCACCAGCGGCTCAGCCTCCATCACGGAGCGCATCAGACCACGCACGACATCCAGGTCGCGCTCGCCGCCGTCCAGGGCGCCGCGCCCGGCCTGAAGACACCTGTACAGAGCGACAGCAGCGCGACGCTCGGCCGGGGACAGGCGCGTGTTGCGGCTCGAAAGCGCAACACCGTCGACTTCGCGCACGGTCGGGCATGCCACGACCTGCACGGGGAGGCAGAGGTCCTCGGTGAGCGCACGCACCACCGCCAGCTGCTGGAAGTCCTTCTCACCGAAGTAGGCGCGGCAGCGTCCCGCGAGTGCAAAGAGCTTGGCGACCACGGTGGCAACGCCGCAGAAGTGGCCGGGGCGAGAGGCACCCTCGAGCCCCTCGCTCACTCCCCGCACGTCCACGACCGTCGCCGGTGGCTGGGGATACCCCGGGTACATTTCTTCCACCACCGGAGCAAACACGATGCTGGCGCCCGCAGCCTCGGCCTCGCGCACATCGCCTTGGAGATCGCGTGGATAGGCGGCGAGATCGGCCTTGTCGCCGAACTGCAACGGGTTCACGAACAAGGTGACCGCGACCACGTCGCACTCCGCCGCCGCGCGTCCTATGAGCGAGCGGTGTCCTGCGTGCAATGCCCCCATCGTCGGGACGAGGCCCACTTCCCGCCCGCATGCACGCTGCGCGTCGAGGGCAGCGGCGAAGCCGCTCGCGGAGCCGATCACGCGCACGGCAGGACCTCTGCGCCGTGCTGTGCGGACAGGCGTCTCACGAGGGCGACTCCGGCGTCGTATCCGGGCAGTTCCTCAAGATCCAGCGCGGCACGGTGCGAGGCGATGGTCGCCACATCTCCTCGCGCAGCCGGCCCGGTGAGCGCCACCGCCGGCCCGAGCTCGGCCACGTCGTCGAGAGCCGCACGAGCCAGGCCCAACAGAGCGTCCAGTCCCACACCCGCCGACGCGCCTATCCGCCCGGCCTGCCCGAGTAGGGCGACGAGGTGGTTCGAGGCGATGCATGCGGCAGCGTGGTACGCGGCACGGTGCTCGTCGTCTACGACTACGGGCCACCCTCCGAGGAGGTACGCGAGCGTGGTGGCGATCTGGTCCCCGGCCACGGCGAACGTGACACCGGCGCGAAGGCGGATCCGGCCCACCTCGGGAGTGGGAAGAGGCACGAGCGGGTGCAGCGAGGCTCGGCGCGGATGAGGCGAGAGCACGTCCAACCCGAGCGCGCCCGACAGGTGCATGACCACCGTGTCGGCAACGGGCGTGACGTCGGCCGCGACCGAACGCAGCACCGCGTCGGGTGTCGCCAACACGAGCACGTCCACTCCTCTTGCGGCGTCAGAGACGTCGTCGCCTCGCGCCAAGATCCCGCGTACGTCACAACCCACATCGGCGAGCGCCGCAGCCAGCGAGCGACCGGCCCTACCGGGGCCGATCAGCCTAAGAGTCGTCACCAGAACCCTCTCTGCGCTCCAGCCCCTTTCAGGTGCCGGTCGCGTCAGGCGATCAGATCACTTCGACTTTATTCTAGCGGGCTACGACCGACGACGGTAACGACGGTGGAGCACGTGTCTAGCCCCTACGTGGTGAGGCTGCCGAGCTGTCTCACCTCTCCGACCGCTCGTTCGGCCGTCTCGGGTGGGACGAGCTCGGGAGCGAGCTCCAACAGCGGAACGAGCACGAACCGGCGCTCCCACATTCGTGGATGCGGGACCACGAGGTCGTCTGCGTCCACGACCTGATCGTCGACCAGCAGCACGTCGACGTCGAGCGGGCGCGGGCCCCACCGCACGCCACGTGCCCGGCCGGCCGCAGCTTCGAGAGACCGCCCCAGCTCGAGCAGCTGCCTGGGCGAGAGATCGGTGTCGAGCTCGACCACCATGTTGAGGTACGGGCTCTGCCCCGGCGGCCCCCCGAGAGGCTCGGTCTCGTACAGGGCAGAGACGGCCACCAAGTCGGGTAGGCGGGTGATCGCGGCCTGTAGGTGGGCGCGCCGGTCGCCCATGTTCGAGCCGAGCCCGAGGAAGGCACGTGCCATCTGGAGGACCGGTCCCGTCACCTCGCCCGCGGCCGGCTAGCCCCGGGACCGGGTCACGCGCACGCCCGCGGAGTCGAGGTCATGGGGCACCGGTGGGTGCAGCTTCCTGAGACCCACGGTCACCGACAGGACGCGCGGGTCGCGCAGGACTGTGGTTGCGATCGTCGCCGCCAAGGACTCCATCAGTCGCCGTGGCGGCCCGGCCACGACCTCTGCGGCCACATCCGCCGCGCCGAGGTAGTCGACGGTGTCGGAGAGGTCGTCGCTGTGCGAAGCGCTCTCGGTGTCGACGACTATGTCCAGGTCGATCTCGAAAGGCTGAGGCGAGCTTCGCTCGGCCTCGTGCACCCCGTGGGCGCCGAAGACCCTCAGCCCGCGCAGCTCGATGAGGTCGCCTTCCACCAATGCCTCCTGTTACGCGCCGAGGTCCCCTCGGCCCCCGCCGGCGGCCTCGGGAGGCCCGACCACACCCGAAGATCGTCCGGCGCGTGGGATCGCCGAGCCTGTCGCGACCACCTCGGCGACGAGATCGCGCCCCTGTGGACCTATCTGGCGACCGACCAGGCGCTCTGTGACCTCGATGGCCTGAGGGCCGCCCGGGAGGCGGCCGCACCACAGCAGGTACCCGGCCACCGTGCCCAGCACCCGGTCGCCGAGCTCCTCCTGGTGGATGAGTACGCGCTCACCGGCGCCCAGCCAGCCGTCGAGCTGACCGTAGAGGTCGACCAGGACCTCTGCTGCCTCGGCACCCGGGCCCAGCGGGAAGTGCGACCAGGCGAGCTCGCCCTCTTCGTACGCCGCGAGGTTGTGGGGTGAAGGCAGCAACGACACGACCCTCCCGAACCCCTGTACCCGCAGCCAGATGATCTCCTCCTGCCGGCGGACTCGGCGGTGGTTCGGCGCGGCACCACCCGGGCGCTCACTGATCGCGAGCTCGTCCTTGATGACCCAGGTGAAGTTGCGGGGGGGAATGCCTGCGGCCCACTTGCCCCTCACCGCGCCCCCAGTCCGGGTCTCCCCGCCCCAACGGGTGACGTGCGCGCCGCTGCGGGCGTGAGGTCCGAGGCGGACCGGGTGGACCCCACGAGGGTCGCCGACCGCGAGACGGCCGTGACGTCGTGGACACGCACCATCGCCGCGCCGGCCAGCATGGCCCACGTCGCCGTAGCGATCGACCCCGGCAGGCGCTGCGCCGCCGGGACCGGTTCCTCCCCGGGCCCCGCAGCCAGCACGCCCAGGAACCCCTTGCGGCTGGTTCCCACGAGTACAGGAAAACCCGAAGCGACCAGGGCGGGAAGATGGTGCAGCAGCGTCAGGTTGTGACGGGCGGTCTTTCCGAACCCGATCCCCGGGTCGACCCACACCTCTCGAACGCCGGCATCGAGGGCCTGTCTCGCCCGCTCGACCAGGAAGCCGTGCACCTCGCCGACCACGTCGTCGTAGCGAGGATCGTCCTGCATGGTCCGGGGCGTGCCGCTCATGTGCACCGCGACCCATCCCACGGCTCCGCTGGCGGCGACGGGCCACAAGCTCGCCGAGATGTCGTTCACGAGGGTCGCCCCTACCGACAGCGCCGCCTCAGCGACTGCTCGTTTCGTCGTGTCCACCGACACCCGGACGTGCCGGGTGAGCGCTTCGATGACCGGGACCACCCGGCGCAGCTCTTCCGCCTCGGGCACCGGTTGAGCCCCGGGACGGCTCGATTCGCCTCCCACGTCGATCACGTCGGCGCCCTCGGCGACCATCTCCAGGCCTCGAGCGAGCGCTGGCTCGAGGTCGAAGTAACGCCCACCGTCGAAGAACGAGTCCGGGGTCACGTTCAGGACACCCATCACCAGCGGACGCACCACCCCCAGAGCGTAGAACAGCGCTCGGGCGGACCGTGGCGGCGATCAGCGGCGCTGGACGAAGTCCATCGCCTCTGCTCGGGTCCGCGGATCGAAGCGAAAGAGCCCCCGCACGGCCGACGTGATGGTCAGTGTCCCCGGTTTCTTCACTCCACGCATCGACATGCACAAGTGCTCGGCCTCGACCACCACGATCACGCCGCGCGGCTTGAGCACCTTCTCCATCGTGTCGGCTATCTGCGCGGTCATCCGCTCCTGGACCTGAAGGCGGTGTGCGAACGAGTCGACGACGCGTGCGAGCTTGGAGAGCCCGGTGATCCGACCCTCTTCACCCGGGATGTACCCGAGATGCACCTTGCCGATGAACGGAACCATGTGGTGCTCGCACAGGGAGGCGAAGGGGATGTCGCGCACCATCACCATCTCGTCGTGCTCGGCGGCGAAGGTCACCGTCAGGTGAGCACCTGCATCGTCATCGAGTCCGGAGAACAGCTCGGAGTACATCGCAGCGATCCGCGCTGGCGTACCCTGGAGGCCTTCTCGACTCGGATCCTCACCCACGGCTTCGAGCAGCTCCCTCACGAGACGCTCGACTCGGTCGACGTCGACGCTCACCGAGATGCCAGCCTCACGCGCGCGAGCACCTCTCGTCTCGTCACCCGGACGGTGACGGCGACGGCGACCAGAGCTCGGACCCGGTCAGTCGACAGGGACAGATCCCTGGTAGATGCGAATGTCCGGCAGGTTCCTGTAGCGCTGTGCGACATCGAGCCCATAGCCCACCACGAAACGCGACGGGATGTGGAACCCCACGTAGCGAAGGTCGAGCTTGGCCCGCTGCCGGCCCTCTCTCACCAGGAGCGCGCAAACCTCGAAGCTGGCCGGCTGGCGCGTGAGCAAGCTGCGGCGCAGGTACGAAAGGGTGAGGCCGCTGTCGACGATGTCCTCCACCACGAGCACGTGCCGGCCGGTGAGATCTGAGTCCAGGTCCTTTACGATGCGGACCACCCCGCTGGTGGTTGTGGCCGACCCGTAGGAGGCGACGGCCATGACGTCGACCTCCACGGGTAGACGGATCGCACGCGCCAGGTCACTCATGAACACGAAGGCGCCCTTGAGCACACCGACGAGCAACGGTGGACGCCCGAGATAGTCGGCGGTGAGCTGCTCACCGAGCTGGGCCACGCGCTCTTGCAGAGCGTCCTCGGTGACTACGACCTTCCCGAGGTCGGGGTCGTCGTCCCAGCGGTCCGAGCTCAACGACTCCACCCGAGCAAACCGACCGCCCCCACGCGCCTACAACGCTCACGTGGAGAACAGGACATCGGGCGCAGACACTAGCGGACGCCGCTCCGGTCGATCTGTTCGACCGGTGCCGACGCCAACGCCATGCGCGACCTGCGTACCCGGATTCCCGGGGCGACGTCCGTCGCCCTCGTGCCACCTCGGGCGACCGCCAGGACCCGTTCGACCGCCGCCAGGTCCGGCGAATAGCCACCGTTTCGCAGCCAGCGCCTGACGGACCTGCGCGCAAGCGGCCGCGGGGCCACGGCGAGAGCGGTGGCATCGGACGCGTCGACCTCGTCGGCCAGTTCGTCCAGCAGGTCCGCCTCCGCGCCAAGCACGTCAGCTTGGCGGGCGAGAATGGGCACGACGTCGCGGCCGGCAATCTCCGAGCACAGCGGAAGGAGCTCGTGACGGACGCGATTGCGAAGGAAACGCGCGTCGTGGTTCGTCGGGTCCTCGAGCGGTTCGAGCCGTTCGTTCAGACACAGTGCACGCGTCTCTGCACGTCGCACCGACAGGAGAGGGTGCTCGAAGCCCCGACGCATCGCGGAGAGACCGTCGAGACCCGCACCACGCAGGAGATTCAAGAGGACGGTTTCCGCCTGGTCGTCCATGGTGTGACCAGTGGCGGTCCCCGCCGGCAGGACCTGTCTGCGCGCTGCCCTCGCACGCGCCTCGAGGTTGGGGCCGCTGTCCACATCCACCTTCTCGGAGCGAAATGCCGCTCCGTAACGCCGTGCCGCTTCGGCGACCACCTCGGCTTCGGATCCCGAACCGGAGCGCAACCCATGGTCGACATGCACGGCGGTGACCTGGCACCCGGCGGCCGTGGCAAGAACGAGCAGGGCAAGAGAGTCCGGCCCGCCCGAAACCGCGCACACGAGAGGAGATGGAGGCGGCGGGAACGTGCATCGGGGAAGCAGCGCCTCGGGGTCGAGCGTTTCGGCTCCCGCCTTCCGCCCCGTCACGTCGTCGTCCCGGGCGTCACCGGTCCCCGCCCGGGCGTCACCGATCCCCGACCGAGAATCAGCTCGTAGCGACATGCGACTGACCGATCCGCGTCACCCAGGCTTCGGGATCGTGGATCTCGTCCATGGTCGGCAACATCTCTGGGCCTTCCCATACCCGCGAAAGGAGCTGCCGGCCGCCGACGGCTTCGACCGCGTGGATGAACCGCTCACCTCGCTCGTACTGTCGCAGCTTCGCCTCGATGCCGACCAGCTGTTGCAACACGCGCGCGGGCCATCCGGCGCGCCGGCGTCTCTCGCGCATGACCCGGCCGAACCAGGCGGAGTCGGGTACCGCCGAGGCGCCCGCACGATCCATCGTCACGTCCCCGTGACCTTCGAGCAGGCTCATCATCGCCTGGATCCGACCTATCACCTCGAGCTGTTCGGGCGGTGCCACCAAGCCAAGCAGACCTGCATCCTTCAGTGGGTTCCGGCCCTGGCGGACCGCAGTGGTGGAACGTCGAAGCGCGTCGACGAAGCGCCCCGGATCAGGACGCATGGAGCCGAGGACCTGGTCGACGAGCGACAGGAAGTACGGCCGCAGCCATTCGACGCCCGTGAATTGGCATCGGTGTGTCACCTCGTGCAAAGCGATCCACAACCGGAACTGCCGAGCGGGAAAGCCGTGACGGCGTTCGAGAGCGACGATGTTCGGTCCGACGTACGAGACGAAGTCACCGCCGTCGTCACCTTCGGCGAGCAAAAGGTCGTACTGGCCGAGCACGCGAGTCGACATCCACCCGAGCACGGTCCCGAGCTGGACGCCCGTCATGGCGCGCGCCGCGCCTGCGAGCGGGCCTGGGAGCGCGCCCGTCTCCAATTGGTCGAGCACCGGATCGAGCAGACGGCGAAACGACCCCAGGTTCGTGCGGACCCATCCCGCACGGTCGACGACCCTCGCTCGCGCCGAGCCCGAGGCGGGATGCAACCCCGTCTCGCCCACCACAAGCGCTTCGGCCTCGGAAGTGACCTCTGCGAAATCCTGCTCGAGCCGATTCTCGGTGGCCGCGTCGAGGCTGCCGGACACGGAGGCCATCGAAAAGGGATTGCGCCCTCCGACCCATGTAGCGACGCGTTCGGCCACGTCCCAGGAAACCGGGTTGGTCACACGCACAGTGTACGGAACGCCAGGACCGAGGTGATCCCCACGGCAGGCTCGCCAGGCCGATGCCCGGCCCGGACAGGCCCTGCCGCCTGGGCGGATCAGCCTTTCATGAACTGCTGCTCTGCTCCTCTTCGAGCAACGCCTCGAGAACTCGCTCCCGCAGGGCGTTAGGAACGTGGTCCTTGCAGCGCTGGGCGATCAGTATCCGCAGGTCGGCTTCGAAGTCGAAAGCATCGAAGCACGCTTCACATTCGTCGAGGTGGCGCTTGATCTCTTGCCTACGCTCCTCGGTGAGCTCACCGTCGAGATAGGTGTAGAGCCGGTAGAGCGTTTCGTTGCAGTCGATCTCGGACTCTCCGGTTCCCACAATCCTCCTCTCGCTCCTGTGCCCGCGGACGGTTCAGTGGCGGGGCTCGGCGCTTCCCACCAAGCCCTGCGCCACGGCCGATCCTGCCAACGCTTTCTGCAGCGCTCTTCTTCCCCGGTGAATACGGCTCATGACTGTCCCTATGGGCACGTCGGTAATCTCGGCGATCTCCTTGTACGAGAAACCTTCCACGTCGGCGAGCAGGACGGCGATCCGGAACACCTCGGGCAGCGACTCGATCGCCTGCTTCACGTCGTCGTCGGTGATGCGATCGAAGAGCTCGTCCTCGGCCGACCGGCCCGTGCCCGCCATCTGGAGATCGTCGAGGCGATGGTACAGGTACAGGTCCTCCACGTCCTCCACGTCCGCCTTCTCCGGCCGGCGCTTGGCGGCGCGGTAGCTGTTGATGAACGTGTTCGTGAGGATCTTGTACAGCCACGCCTTCAGGTTGGTCCCTTCCTCGAAGCGGTCGAAGGCTCGGTACGCTTTGAGGAACGTCTCCTGCACGAGGTCTTCGGCGTCGGCAGAGTTGCGCGTTATGCGTAGGGCCGTCGTGTAGAGCGCCGGCATGTGCTGCATTGCCAGATCGCTGAACACCGCCCTGTCAGCCATGCCGCCAACGATACCCATCGGCTGTGCCGTTCAACGTCGCCCACTCGCCCGACGTGCCTCCAGACGGAAAGTGGCGACTGTGAGAGCCCGTTACAGGGTCTCGGATCAGGCGTTACTCGTCTGACGCAGATCAGCCCTAGTCATAGAGTCGTGAAGAGCCTGTGTGAAGAGCCTGTGTGAAGAGCCCGGGAGGTCTCCGAAGAGCCTGGGAGGGGACTCGGACCCCTGACCTGCGCATTACGAGTGCGCTGCTCTACCGGCTGAGCTACCCAGGCGAAGCGATCGCCCAGGCTACCGGACTTCGAACAAAGCCCTGTCTCCCACGACTTTCTTTCAAACCGTGACCGCAGAGAGCCGGACGAGCAAAGCCTCGAGCATCAGGATCTCGTTCGGGTTCCGAACCAGCTCCGCCACCACATCCTCGACAGCGCCGATGGCGCCGACGAGAGCGCGCACACGGTCCTCGTTGCGGGCCGTGGTCGGTTCCGCGCACGATGCAACCTGCGCGAGCCGCTCGGCGTAGGCGCTTACGAGCACACCCAGGCCAGCTCGCAGTTCGTCGACCCGCCACCGTCTCTCCTCGCGGTGCTGGCGCTCCTCCACCTGCTTGCGGCCCGTCACGCCACCCCCACCCATGGTCTGTGAGCCCGCGGCAAGCGCTTCGAGCTCGGCGCCATGACGTGCCCGCAGGGGACCTGTCGCCTCCTCACAAGACGCCAGGAGCTCAGACGCCAGAGCGGCAGCGGAGCTCCCGGTGCCGTCGAGCCTGGCCGGGACCGAGCGCCACAACTCGCGACGGGCGACGAAACCCTCGTCCTCGGCGAGAAGGCGCGCCCGCTCGGCGCTCCCGCGGGCGGCCTGCGCCACTTCCATCGCACGCCCGCCCGCGATGCCCTGTCCCTCGAGCCACGCCGCCAGCTCGCGAACAGGAACCGGGCGCAAGTCGATGCAGATGGATCTGCTCGCCACAGTGGCCAGCTCGGCCGGGACCAGCTCGGCGAGCAAGACGAACACCGACTGGCTGGCCGGCTCCTCGAGCGTCTTCAACAGCACCGGCGCTGCGAGTCGGGCCAGATGGAGGTCGGGCACCACGATCACCTGCCGGTGACCCTCGAACGGCCGACGCTGGGCCAGGCGCACCACGCCTCGGGCGTCGTCGACGCTGATCGACGCACCGGTGCGCGTGATCTCGACCAGGTCCGGATGGCTGCCCCCAAGGGCCCTTCGGCACACGTCGCATTCATCGCACCCTCCCGACGGACACAAGAGGGCCGCGGCGAAACCCCGTACGAGCTCCTGTTGGCCGAGGCCGGGCGGGCCGACGAGCAAATAGGCGTGCAACGGTCGGCGCGCTGCGGCGCGCAGCTGGGACACGGCGTCTGCTTGGCCGACGACGCCGCTGAAGAGATCGGGAGACGGGAGACGGGACTCCTCGAGGTCCGACTTCACCTCGGTCGCGCGATTCATGGGCATCCTCACCCACCCGCTCCCGATGCCCGAGGACGAGATCTGCGGGCGCTTGTGGGAACCTGGGTCACGGGGACGACCATGGGGGCGGTCTTTGCTCCGCGCGTGTTCAGCGCGCGCCGGCGGGCAGAGGACCAAGTCGCGCCATCACCGCGGCGGACACCTGCCTCGCCACCTGATCGACGGTGCCGGTGCCATCCACCACCACCCAGAGGGGGTCGGAGGCCGCGAGAGTCGCGTAGCCGTCACTGACTCGTCGATGAAACGACTCGTCGAGACGCTCGACTCGGTCGGCGTCCGCGCGCTCCAGACGCGCGCGCGCCACGTCCAAGGGCACGTCGATCAGCAGGTTCAAGTCCGCCTCGAGCCCTCCTGTGGCGAACGTCACGAGCCGTCGCAGTGTGTCGAGGTCCAGGCCCCGCCCGTACCCCTGGTATGCGAGAGTCGACCCCGAATAGCGGTCGCTCACCACCCATCGCCCGTCAGCAAGGGCCGGCGCTATCACCTCTGACACATGGTCTGCACGGTCGGCGGCCACGAGCAGTGCCTCTGCACGCGCCGAGACCCCCGGCCGCGCCGGGTCCAGAAGAAGTTGCCGCAGCCTCCCCCCCAGAGGGGTGGCACCGGGCTCGGAGGTGAGCACGACGTTCGGCTCACCGATCCACTCGGCGAGCAACCTCGCCTGGGTGCTCTTGCCGCACCCGTCTACGCCCTCGAATGCGATCAACCGGCCGCGCACGTCTGCACCGGGCTAGGTGGCCCCGGGCTCGCCGGGCTCGGTCGTCTTCGTCGTCCTTGGCGTTTTCGTCGCCTTCACGACCTTGGCCGCCTTCACGACCTTGGTCGCCTTGGTGGCCTTCACGGCTTTCTTGGTGCTCGTGGCGCGCCGCGCCCTGCGAATCGGCGGGCCCGCCGCCCTGCGCTCGGCGAGCAGCTCCGCCGCGCGATCGGCTGTGATCGTCTCAGGCTCGTCGTCCTTTCGCAACGAGACGTTCGTCGTGCCGTCGGTGACATACGGCCCGTAACGACCGACGCGGACCACCATCGGCCCGCCGGTCTCGGGGTCCGGGCCCAGCTCACGAAGCGGTGCGGATGCGACCCTGCCCCGGCGGACCCTCGGCCGCGAGAACAGGTCGAGCGCCTCCTCGAGGGTGATCGTGAGCAACTGTTCCTCCGAGCCGAGGCTGCGCGTGTCCGAGCCCTTCTTCAGATAGGGACCGAAGCGGCCGTTCAACGCTTGGATCTGTTCGCCCGATCCTGGATCCGTGCCCACCGCGCGCGGCAAGCTCAACAACGCGAGTGCCTCGGAGAACGTGAGCGTGTCGGGGGACATCGTCTTGAACAACGAAGACGTCCGGGGACGCTCATGGCCCTCCATCTCGCCCAGCTGCACGTAAGGACCGAACCGACCACTGCGGATGATCACCGCCAGGCCGCTTTCGGGATCGACGCCCAGGGTGCGGTCTCCCGACGGGGCCTCCAACAGCTCCTCTGCGCGCCCGATCGTGAGCTCATCGGGTGCAAGCCCGTCGGGAACTCCGGCTCGTTCCTCGTCGCGCTGGAGGTACGGACCGTAACGTCCCACGCGCACGACGATCTGACGGCCTTCGGCGTCGGTTCCGATGGGGATGGAGTTCACCTCGCGCGCGTCGATCTGTCCCAGGTGCGAGGCGACGTCGGCCTTGAGCCCTCTGTGGTCCTGTCCGTTGGTCGCCGGGGCTGACACGCTCGTCTTGGTGGTAGAGCCGTTCGGAGCATGAGCACTGCCCGAGCCGTCACCGGGAGCACTGCCCGAACCGTCACCGGGAACACCGCCCGAGCCGTCACCGGCCGCTGTGTCACCGAAGTAGAAGCGCGTGAGCCACGGAAGTGCCTCGGTGTCACCTTGGGCTATCGCGTCGAGGTCGTCCTCCATGGCCGCTGTGAACCCGTAGTCCACGAGGTCACCGAAGTACCGCTCGAGGAGCCCCACGACGGCAAAAGCGGTGAACGAAGGCACGAGGGCGGCACCCTTCTTCCACACGTACCCGCGCTGTTGGATCGTGGAGAGGATCGACGCGTAGGTCGAGGGGCGACCGACGCCGAACTCTTCGAGCGCCTTGACCAAAGAGGCCTCGGTGTAGCGCGCCGGGGGCTGGGTCGCGTGCGACTTCGGCTCTATCCCCCGCTCGTCGAGCGCGTCGCCCTCGCGCATCTCGGGCAGTCGGACCTCACGACCCGCCGTCTCGGTCTCGGGGTCGTCGGAGCTCTCGACGTAGGCGCGAAGAAACCCGGGGAAGCTGATCACCGTGCCCGACGCGGCGAACTCCGCTTCACCGAGGTTTTCGGCAGCTCCACCCGGGTTTCCTACCAGGCGCACCTGGACGCTCGTTCCGGTCGCGTCTGTCATCTGCGAGGCCACCGTGCGTTCCCAGATCAAGGCGTAGAGCTTGAACGCGTCGCCGTGGAGGCTGGCTGCCGCCTGTTCGGGGGTGCGGAACCTCTCACCGGCCGGGCGGATCGCTTCGTGGGCTTCCTGCGCGTTCTTGACCCTGCGCTCGTAACGGCGGGGGCGGGCAGGCACGAACTGCGCGCCGTAGAGCTCGGTCACCTGACGCCGGGCGGCGATCAACGCCTCGTCGGACAGCGTCGTCGAGTCGGTACGCATGTAGGTGATCCAGCCCTGTTCGTAGAGACGCTGAGCCATCTGCATCGTGCGCTGCGCGCCGAAACGCAGCTTGCGACTTGCTTCTTGCTGGAGGGTCGAGGTCATGAACGGTGGGGCCGGAGAACGCCTGTAGGGCTTCTCGGTCACCGATCGCACCACGAAGGACTGGCCCTCGAGCCTGCGGGCCAGGTCCACGGCCGTCGTCTCGTCGAGCAGCACGAGCCTCGGACTCTTGAGCTCCCCCGTCTCGGAGAAGTCCCGCCCCGTGGCCACGGGTACGCCACCGACTCCTACTAGGGTCGCGGCAAATCGCCGGCTCTCGACATCGCCCGACGCGCTGTCTCGCGCTGGGACCTCGAAGGTACCCTCGAGGTCCCACCAGCTGGCCGTGCGAAAGCGCATGCGCGCGCGTTCGCGCTCGACGATCATCCGCGTAGCCACGCTTTGGACGCGCCCTGCCGAGAGCCGGGGCATGACCTTCTTCCACAGCACGGGAGACACCTCGTAGCCGTAGAGCCGGTCGAGGATACGGCGAGCTTCCTGGGCGTCCACCAGCCTCAGGTCGAGGTCGCGCCATTCCTGCACCGCTCGCGCTATGGCGGCGGGGGTGATCTCGTGGAACACCATGCGCTTCACCGGCACGGTCGGGGCCAGAACCTGGGTGAGGTGCCAGGCGATCGACTCCCCCTCGCGGTCTTCGTCGGTGGCCAGGTACAGCTCGCTTGCCTGCTTCAGCAGAGACTTGAGGCGAGACACCACGTCCTTCTTCTCGGCGGCGACGACGTAGAGAGGCTTGAAGCCGTTGTCCACGTCCACTCCGAGCCGAGCCCAGTCCTCGCCCTTGTATGCGGCGGGGACCTCACCCGCCCGCCGGGGCAGGTCCCGAATGTGGCCGACCGAGGACTCGACGACGAACTGCGGACCCAACAGGGCGGCGATCGTGCGCGCCTTGGCCGGCGACTCGACGATCACCAGGGGCTTGGCGGCGCTGCCGGTGCCGGTGGAGGTGGAGGGGGTGGCTCTGGGCATGGTCAGGTGAGTTCGGGCGCCCTTCGGCTAGGGCACGTTCGCACGTTCGCAGGTTCGCACGATCGGGCAAGCGGCCTTTTGTCGCAACTGGCGCGGCGTGGTGAGTATGCCCGCCCGACGGCGGGGCGTTACATCAGGTACCCACTGTAGCGGCAGCAGGCTCACTCTCTGTGGGCATCTCGGGCACCTGAGGCGCCTCCTCTGCGCCGAGACCGGCATTCTTGCGCTTGGAGAAGGCAATGGCACCGAGCAGCACCACGAGGGCCACCACGGCGATGCCGATGCGGGCGCCGGTGTTGTGCCGCAGGGTGATCACGACCGGCAGGATCAAGAGCGACACCAGGTTCATCACCTTGATCAAAGGGTTCAGGGCGGGCCCGGCGGTGTCCTTGAAGGGGTCCCCCACGGTGTCTCCTATGACCGCCGCCTTGTGGGCCTCGGATCCCTTCCCGCCCAGGTGGCCGTCCTCGATGTACTTCTTGGCGTTGTCCCAGGCCCCGCCGCTGTTCGAGAGGAACACGGCCATGAGCTGGCCCGTCAGGATCGCCGCGGCGAGAAAAGCTCCGAGAGCCAGGTAGTTGATGCCGAAGCCGACGATGACCGGGCTGAGGATCGCCAAGAGGGCCGGCGTGACGAGCTCACGCTGCGCGGCGGTGGTACATATGCCGATCACGCGTCCGTACTCGGGCTTCTCGGAGTAGTCCATGATCCCGGGGTGATCGCGGAATTGGCGGCGCACCTCTTGGACCACGGTGCCGGCAGAGCGGCCCACCGCCCGGATCGCCAGCGAGGAGAACAGGAACGCGATCGACCCTCCGATCAGCAGTCCTATGAATATGGTCGGGTTCGCAACGTTTATCTGGGTCTGCGAGAGGTGGAACAGAGCGGATCCCGTGGCGTGCAGGTTCAGCTGGGAGGCGATGGTCTCGACGAAGGAGCCGAACAACGAGACCGCGGCGATGACGGCGGACCCGATCGCCACTCCCTTCGTGACGGCCTTGGTGGTGTTGCCCACCGCGTCCAGGCTCACCATCACCCGAGCTCCGTCGCCGGTGAACTCCTCGGACATCTCTGCTATTCCGGCGGCGTTGTCGCAGACCGGGCCGAAGCTGTCCTGGGACACCACCATCCCCGCCGTCGACAACATCCCGATGCCGGTCAGCGACACGAGATAGAGGCTGATCGCGATGTTGCTGTGACCCAGACCCACCGCCACCGCGATTGCAATCGCGATCGTCAGGATCGCCCAAACCGTGGACTCGAGCCCCACCGAGATGCCGCTCAGCACGGTCGTCGCCGGGCCCGTGAGCGTCGAGTCCGCGATCTCGCGGACGGGGTTTCGCTCGGTGGAGGTGAAGTGCTCGCTGATCTGGACCAACACTAACGTGAGCACCACACCCACGAGCACGGCGTAGAAGGCCTTCATGTAGTGGAGATAGAGGCCGGCGACGAGCGCCGCGCCGAGGATCGTGAGGACGGCCCCGGCCCAGAATCCACGGTTGATGGCAGCCATGGCGGTACGGTCACGGGCCCTGGACCGCACGGCGTACACGCCGACGGTGGAGGCGACGATGCCGAACGCCGCCACGATCAAGGGGAAGACCACGGCCCTGGCCGAGTGCGCGGCGAACGAGCCGCCGAGCGACCTGAACGCGGCAAAGCCGAGGATGATCGATGCGATGATCGTGATCACGTAGGACTCGAAGAGGTCCGCAGCCATCCCTGCGCAGTCACCCACGTTGTCGCCCACGTTGTCGGCGATGGTGGCGGCATTTCGCGGGTCGTCCTCGGGAATCCCGACCTCGACCTTGCCGACCAGGTCGGCGCCCACGTCGGCCGCCTTGGTGTAGATCCCGCCGCCGACACGCATGAACAGCGCAAGCAGCGAGGCCCCGAAGCCGAAGCCGACCAGCACGGCGGTGGCCGTGTTCTGGAACGTGAAGACGATCACCGTGGCGCCGAGGAGCCCCAGGCCCACGCACAGCAGCCCCGTGATGCCGCCGGTACGGATCGCCACCTTCACGGCTCCACCCAGCTTCCCGTCCTTCGCGGAGGCTGCAGTTCGGACGTTGCCCCGCACGGCAAGGCTCATCCCGATCAAGCCGGTGAGCCCCGAGCACGCCGCCCCGAAGACGAAACACAGGACCCTGAAGCCGCCCGAGGCGCCGAACGACAGCGCCACGGAGCCGTTCGGCCGGACCACCTTGGTGGCAGTGAAGAAGATCAGCACCGCCAGCGGCACGAGCACGATGCCGATGGCACGGAACTGGCGCTTCAAGAAGGCCGCGGCTCCCTCTTGGATGGCGCCTGCGATCTCGCGCATCTTCGCGGTTCCCGTGTCGGCGCGCAGCACGCCCCGCATGAGCACCACTCCCATGACGAGCCCGAAGATCGCAGCGAGCAGGGCGACCACAAGCCATGCCCGCTCTGCGCCGGTCAGTACGAACCCCTGGTAACCCTCTCCGGAGGCGAGGACGTGTGTCATCTAATGCCGCTCCCTTGTGCTCTTGGCCCGGCCCGCCAGGCCGTTCGGAGTCTCGGATACTCGTTCGGACCGGATCAGGGCGGAAAAAAAGGTGCAACGTCCCGAAGACCGGGAGCCGACGATATCGAGGCTGACGATACCGACTCGGCTCGACGGCAGGCAAGACAGACAAACCAGGCCTTCCCGGGTTGTGGGACCGGCAGACACCGGGTCCAGAGCCCGCTGGCCCCGGGTTCGACGCTTCGCACCCTTAGACTTCCGCTATGTGGAGGCGGCCTTCTTCGACCTGGACAAGACGGTCATAGCGAGGGCCTCGATTGCAGCCTTCGGGCACACCTTCTACCGAGGTGGGCTGATCTCGCGCACGACGGTCGTGCGCGCCCTGGCTTCACAGCTCGTCTACCTGCACCTCGGAGCAAGCGAGCAGAAGCTGGCGAGGATACGGGAGTCGGTCCTGGCGCTCACGCGGGGGTGGGACCAACGTGAGGTGGCGCGTCTGGTGCGCGAGGCGCTCGACGAGGTCGTGGAGCCCATCATCTACGCCGAGGCGATCGAACTGATCGAAAAGCACCACGCAGCAGGGCGAAAGACCTACATCGTCTCGGCTTCCCCCGAGGAGATCGTCCAACCGCTGGCCGAGTACTTGGGGGTGGACGGGACGATCGCCAGCAGGGCAGTGGTCGACCTCGACGGCCGTTATACCGGCGAGATGGCGTTCTACGCCTACGGGCCCTACAAGGCGGAGTCGATGCGGGACCTTGCGGTGGTCGAGGGGATCGACCTCTCGGAGTCTTACGCCTACAGCGATTCTTACACCGACGTGCGCATGCTCGAGGCAGTCGGCCACCCCGTGGCCGTGAACCCCGACCGCGTTCTGGCGCGTTTGGCGCGCGACCGCGGCTGGGAGGTGGTTCAGTTCGTCAGGCCCGTGCGCCTGCGCGACCGCGTCCCTGTACCGAACCTCCCCACGACCGCGGCCGTCACCGGGGTGGCAGTAGCGGCGGCAAGTGCGGCGACACTCGCGTGGCGCTGGGGCCGGAGGTTGCGCGACCCGAGTTAGGGCCGTCGCCCCATCACCCGATCTCCGGGCCGGCGCCTGACAAGAGGATCAGGCTTCGCGCAGGCGACGAGCAGCCAAAACCCCAACGGCGACGAGGACGGCGAGGATAAGCAGCTTCTTCACGAAGAAGATCCTAGACGGTTAGCAGGTCGCGGGCGCCGGTGTCTGACGAGGGGTGGCGCAGCTTCGACATCGCCCGAGCCTCGATCTGGCGTATGCGCTCGCGCGTGAGGTTGAAGTGCTCCCCGACCTCCTCGAGCGTGCGCGGCTCACCCCTGTCGAGCCCGAAGCGCAGCCGAAGGATCTCTCGCTCGCGCTCGTCGAGCGGAGAGAGCAAGCGGTTGATCTCGTCGGGGAGCAGAGCGGTGGATGCCACCTCGAACGGGGACTCCGCGGAGCGGTCCTCGACCACGTCCCCGAGCTCCGCGTCGCCGTCTTCGCGAAGCGGCTCCGACAGTGACAGTGGCTCGGCCCGGAACCGCAGCGCCTCGATCAGCTTGTCCTCGGGCATCTCGACTTCGGTGCCGAGCTCGGCCAGCGTGGCGGGCCTGCCGAGCTTCAGCTCCAGCCGGGCCTGGGCCTTTTGCACCCTGGCCAAGGTGTCGCCAGCGTGCACGGGCAGGCGGATGGTCCTGCCGGTGTTGGCGATGCCCCTGGTGATCGCCTGGCGGATCCACCACGTCGCATAGGTGGAGAACTTGAAGCCCTTCCGCCAGTCGAACTTCTCCACTGCGTGCATCAGGCCGAGGTTGCCTTCTTGGATCAGGTCCAGGAGCGGGAGCCCGGAGGCCTGGTATTTCTTGGCTATCGAAACCACCAGCCTCAGGTTGGACTGCACGAACGTCTGCTGGGCTTGCTCTCCTGTCTGGAGCTTGCGCTTGAGCTCTCGGCGCTTCGACGGGGTGACCTGCTTCGACTTGGCGAAGAGCTCGAGTTCGGCGTCGCGCCCGCCCTCGATTGCCTGTGCCAGCCGCACCTCGTCATCTTTCGTGAGCAACGGGTACTGCCCGATGTCAGTCAAGTAAAGGCGTACGAGATCCTCTTCGTCGCGCTCGACGCGCTCCTTCGCCACAGCTTTCAACCCCTCGTCGGACCCAGGCCGGTAGTTCGAGCCTGTGGGCGAAATCCTTTCTCCTGCTCACAGCCTGGACGATTGCTCAGACCATTGATTGTCCCAGTCTATGAGCGCTGCCGGCCTGTGGATTCAAGTGTAACGGCGGAGTCAAGGGCCTGATGCCACGCAGTCAAGCCCGAAGGCCACGCAACGTGCGCGGGTCGGGCAACGGGCCTCGTCGCCGGACCCCCACGCGAGCCTCTGCTGCAGGGACCTCGGGCCGGTTGGCGCGCCGACGTCGTCGGTTCCTGAACGGCTCGAACCGCTCGAACCCCTCGGACAGCCGGGGCTTCAGCTACCACCGGCGTTGCTTTCTTGTACGTCTTGTACATCTTGTACGTCTTCGCTGTACGCGCCTTTGTCGTCGAAGGTGCCGACGTCCTCTCGGGTACCGAGCGAAGCACGATCGCGGTAACAGTTGGTGATCGGCATACGACGGTCCTTACCGAAGGCCTTGGCGCTTATGCGCACGCCTGGCGGCGACTGCCTGCGCTTGTACTCGGCCGCGTCGACGAGCTGGGCGACGCGTGTGACGACAGAGGCGTCGAAACCCTTCGCGGCGACCTCTGCGATCGAGCGGTCCCGGGCGACGAGGCCCTCGAGGACCGGATCGAGGACGTCGTAGGGCGGGAGGCTCTCGTCATCACGCTGATCTGGGCGAAGCTCCGCGGACGGTGCCTTCCGCAGCACGGCTTCGGGAATCAGATCAGTTCCAGCGAGTGAGTTGCGGTAACGGCACAACCGGTACACGAGGGTCTTGGGCACGTCCCTGATCACGGCAAACCCACCGGCCGAGTCGCCGTAAAGAGTCGAGTAACCGGTTGCGAGCTCGCTCTTGTTCCCCGTCGTGAGGACGATCCACCCTTTGGCGTTGGACACCGCCATCAGGAGAAGCCCGCGTATGCGCGACTGGAGATTCTCGTCGCAAAGGCCCGCCGGCAGACCGCCCAGCGCAGGTGAGAGGAGCTCGGAGAGCGCCACGTGCGCAGCCTCTATGGGAACCGTACGCAGGTCCATACCCAGGTGCTCGGCGAGCACGACGGCGTCGGTGCAGGAGCTCTTGCTCGAGTAGCGCGACGGCATGGAGATCCCGTGGACGTGCTCCGGGCCGAGCGCGTCGACCGACACCACCGCGACCAACGAGGAGTCGATCCCACCCGAAAGGCCTATGACCGCATCGGTGAACCCGTTCTTCGCCAAGTAGTCGCGCGTCCCGAGCACGAGCGCTTCGTAGACCTCTGCCTCCTCGTCAAGGTGAACGGGCAGCTTCGGCGGCGCGCGCCTGGTGGGGTCGCGAGGATGATCGCTCAAATGAACTGTGTGCAACGGTCGTGGCTTACGGCGAAGTCGCGGCGCAACGCGCCGCCCATCGTCGATTTCGACGTCCACGGCGAGAAGCGCCTCGCTGAACAACGGGACGGCGGCGACAAGCGATCCCTGGTCGTCCACCACCATCGATCCCCCGTCGAAGACCAGCTCGTCCTGCCCACCGACTTGATTCACGTAAGCGATGGCGCAGCGAGCTTCGGCCACCCGCTCGCGTACGACAGCCAAACGCTCTTCGAACCTACCGATCGAGTACGGAGACGCGTTGACGTTCACCACCAGACGGGCGCCCCCCTCCGACTCCAGGGAGATCGGCCCGTCGGCGAACCAGAGGTCCTCGCATATCGAGACACCCACGGTGACCCCTGCAACCTCGTACAGCCTCGGCTCACCGGTACCAGGCCCGAACCAACGCTCCTCGTCGAAAACCCCGTAGTTCGGCAGGAGGCGCTTGTGGTAGATACCGACGACTTGCCCCTGAGCGCACACCGCCACGGCGTTTCGAAGCTGTCGGGGTGCACCGCGCACCGCCGCTTCGCGCGACAACGCACCGGCTCCCTCTGCGCCGGCGACTGCTTCGGGGACACCGTCGGGACCGACGACGTCCACGAAGCCGACAAGCGCCGCACATCGCGAGGTCGCCTTCGCCACGCGGGCCATCGCATCGAGGTTGTCGGCTACGAAAGCGGGCTTGAGCAGCAGATCCTCGGGCGGATAGCCGGTGACGGCCAGCTCGGGAAAAGCGGCCAGGTCGGCACCTTCGCCTTCAGCGCGAGACAGGCCGGCCAGGATGCGTTCGATGTTGCCTGCGATGTCACCGACGACGGTGTCGAGCTGGCACAGCGCCACTCGTATGCGGGCCACCGTGCAAAGCCTACCGGTGAACTGCGCGGCCAGATCGTGCCACTGGGCGCGCGACGGTGGAAAGCCAGCGAGCCGAGGTGATGAGATGAGGCTGTGGTGCCGAAGCCTCTCGCACGTGCAGGGAAGCGCTCGGCGGCCCCCGAAGCCGTGGCCGTCGCGCTGGAGAGGCTGGCCGAGGACCGACCCGCCGATGTCGAGCGGCTCGTGGCGGGCTCCGACATCACCCCTTTGGGGCGCTGCGTGGTGGCCGTGGTGGCAGCAAGCCGCTCACTGGGCCGGCTCTGCCTGGCTGAGCCGATCGCGCTCGACGTTCTCGACGCCCTCGAACGGCCCGTCACGATCGACGCGAGCAGAACCGAGACGCTCGTGCGCTCGAAACACCTCGAGCTCCTGCGGATCGCTGCGCGCGACCTGCTCGGAGTGGTGCCGCTCGAGGAGGTAGGCGCTGCACTTGCGAAGCTCGCCGACTCCGTGCTCGAAGGCGCTCTGAGGTTGGTCGAGGTGGTGCCCGACGGGCTGGCGGTCATCGGCATGGGCAAGCTCGGGGGCAGCGAGCTCAACTACGCGAGCGACGTGGACGTTCTCTTCGTTGCGAACGAGGCGTCGGAGAACGAGCGCGCCAGGCGCGTGCTGGCCGTTGCGCGCAGGTGTTTTCGCGTCGACGCCAACTTGCGCCCCGACGGGCGGTCGGGCCCTCTTACGCGATCGGTGGCGGGATACCGATCATATTGGCAGCGCCGCGCCGCGACGTGGGAGCTCCAGGCTCTCATAAAGGCAAGACCGGTCGCCGGCGACGGTCCGCTCGGTCGGCGATTCGCCGAGGCCGCCGCTCGAGAGCTGTGGGGACGCGCCTACGGTGCCGACGAGCTGGCCGAGGTGCGAAGGATGAAGGCCCGCACAGAGGAGATCGTCGCCCGGCGCGGGCTTGCCACGAGCGAGATCAAGCGCGGTCCTGGTGGGATCCGCGATGTGGAGTTCGCGGTGCAACTTCTGCAGCTCGTGCATGGTCGCAACGACCCGCAGATTCGCGACCCTTCCACTTTGGGCGCTCTCTCGGAGCTGTCCGAGGCGGGCTACATCGGGGGCGACGACGCCACGAAATTCGCCGATGCCTACAGGTTCTTGCGCACGGTAGAACACAGATTGCAGCTGGTGGAGGAAGAGCAGACCCACCAGGTGCCGACCGAGCTGGCTGCGCGCCAGCACCTGGCGAGGGTCCTCGGGTTTCGTGACGACCCCTCCTCCACGGCGGCGGAGAAGTTCGACCAGGCGCTTCACTCATGTCAGCGCGACGTTCGCGCCGTCCACGAGCGGCTCTTCTTCCGCCCACTGCTCGAGACGTTCGCCGCCTTAGACGTGCGGGGGCAAGACGAGCGTGTCCGCGAGGAGGCCCCCGAGGCGGAGGAAGGCACGGTCATGGACCCCGCCGCGGTCGCCGAGCGCCTCGCCGCTTTCGGGTTCGCCGATCTGTCGCGTACCCGTGCTGCAGTTTCCGAGCTCGCCGGAGGTCTCACGCGCAGCTCCCGGCTCATGGCCCAGCTGTTGCCGCTCCTGCTCGACTGGCTATCTCTTACTCCTGACCCCGACCTCGGTCTGCTCGGGCTGCGCAACCTCGTCGTTCAGGCCCACGCGCGCGCCCGGATGGTGGAGACCTTCCGAGAGTCACCGGAGGCTGCCAGACGCCTTTGTCTCCTGCTCGGGTCGAGCCGCGCTCTCGCCGAGTACATCACTCACAATCCGGAGTTGATCGGCATCTTGGGCGACGACGGCGAACTGGTCCCCACACCGCGCGAGGCGCTCGTCGCCGAGGCACAGACGCGTATGCGTCGGCGTTCTGGCAAGGCGAGGCAGCGAGCGCAATTGATCAGCCTCCGTCAGGACCAGCTGGTGAAGATCGCCGCGCGCGACCTTCTCGGCATCGACGACGTCCCCGCGACGGGTGTGGCCCTCAGCGCACTGGCGGAAGCTCTGCTCGAAGCGGCGCTGAGCGCGACGTGCGTACAGGTCCCCTTCTGCGTCATAGGCATGGGCCGATTCGGAGGAGCGGAGCTGTCATACGCCAGCGACCTCGACGTCCTCTTCGTACACGACGCGGGCGATGTCGACCCCGCCGACAAGGCATCCGTCGCCGGGGGCGAGGCGCTAGCGGAGTCCTTCCTGCACTTCGTACACGGCCCGAACCCCGCCCAACGTGTGGTGGTGCTGGACCTGGGCCTGCGCCCCGAGGGGGGACAAGGGCGTCTGGCACGTGATCTGCGCGGGTACGCCACCTACTTCGCACGCTGGGCGCAGACCTGGGAGCGCCAGGCTCTATTGCGCGCGCGCGTGGTCGCGGGGGACCGAGCGCTGGGCGAGCGGTTCCTTGCCATGGCCGCGAGTTTCGTGTGGGACCGCGCTCTCACGAAAGCCGACGTGGCCGACATCAGGCGGATGAAGGCACGTATCGAGCGTGAGCGCATCCCGGTCAACGAGGACCCGCAATTCCACCTGAAGCTCGGCCGGGGATCCTTGTCCGACGTCGAATGGACCGTGCAGCTGCTACAACTGTTCCACGGCATCCCGGGTACCGGCACGATGGCCACGCTCGCGGATCTGGTCGCGCACGGGGCGCTCGAGGAAGCCGATGCCGAGGCACTGAGCGACTCCTACCGCTTCTGCGAGAGAACCCGCAACCGCTGGTACCTGGTCGGCGCGCTGCCCGGCGGTGGATCACCAGCCGACGCGCTACCAACTCAGGCCCACCAGCTTTCTCGCCTGGCGCGCAGCCTCGGCACGACTCCGACGGCTCTTCGCGACGAGTACCGCAAGGTCACCCGACGGGCGAGGAGGGTGGTCGAACGGTTGTTCTACGGCATCGACCTGTGGGAATGACGAGCCCCCGATGTAGCATCTCCCAAACGCCCGGGTGGGTCCGGGTGGCCCAGCGCCATGCAGGAGCGTGGCGCTCGCGGCGCAGCCGGAAAGCGCGAGCGATCTCGTGACCGGCAGGACCCGCACACGCGGGGGGACGGTGACGACTAGACCCAGTGAGAGAGCGCCCGCAGGGGGGGCAGTTCCGAGCGCAGCGCCGAGCGCACGACCGACGACCTCGTCGGCGCCGTAGTGCGGCTCATGCCCGACGCAGCGGTTGTGGTCGATGACCATGGGTTCATCGTCGCAGCCAACGCGCTTGCCGAGGCACTCTTCGGCTATCCGACAGGGGGCCTTTCCGGCGAGTGGGTCGACGACCTCGTTCCCGAACGACTTCGTTCCAGCCACGCCGTTCACCGCGCAACCTATTCATCGCACCCCACCCAGCGCCCGATGGGGGCCGGCCTGGAGCTCTGGGCCAGACGGCGCGACGGCCGCGAGTTCTCCGTCGACATCAGCCTCGCGCCGCTCGGCGTCCCCGAACGGCCGCTCACCTTGGCCGCCGTGCGCGACTTGACCCAGCGCAGAGCCGACTGGGCAGAGATGGGACGCCTCGCAGCCATCGTGTCCGCATCCGAGGACGCCATCGTGTCGATGGACCTCAAGGGAACGGTCACCAGCTGGAACCCCGGGGCGCAGCGGCTGCTCGGGTACCGGGCCGAGCAGATCGTAGGACGCCCGATCTTCCGCCTGGTCCCCGCGGAGCACCGAGGTGAGATCGAAGAGCACCTGACTCGCATGCGCGCCGGCATGCACATGTCGACGCGTGACACCAGCCGGCTGCGCATGAACGGCCAGAAGGTCGACGTCTCGGAGTCCATGTCTGTCATCAGGGACGCCTCAGGGGAACCAATCGGATTCACCTGGCTGATGCGCGACGTTACCGAGCGCAAGCTCGCAGAGCTCGAGCAACGCAGGCTACTCGTCGAGACTCAACGTCGTGAGCGGTGGATCGCAGCAATCTCCGAGATCCGGCTCAACCTGCTCGCCGGAGGAGGCCTGGGCGAGTGGCTCCGGCTTATAGCGCGACGCGTATGCGAGCTCGCCGACACAGAGGGGGCCGCGATCCTCCTTACACCTGAGAGCCCCGGCCCCATGACAGTCGCCGCGAGCGAGGGCGAGCTCATGTCGCGACTTGGCGTGGAGGACGTCGCCGCCGACGGATCGATCTTCGGGGCGGTCCTGAGATCAGGTGAGACCTGGACCTCGTCTCGCCTCGCGCGTACGACCAGCGAGCCCACAGGCGACACCTTGATGCGAGAGCATGCCGCACGTCGAGACCATTCCGTACACAGGGGCCCCGTGCGTCGGGACCTCTCCGCAAGTCGGGACCTCGACGTCGAGAGCTGGGCCTGGCCGAGCTCCGAAGACAGAGCCCAGACAGGCCCGCTCATGCTCACCCCGCTCACCACCTCGCACGGGGCGGGTGGGGTCCTGGTGGTCTCGAGGGCGCCCGGACGGGAGGAATTCGACGGTAAGGACCTTCGAATGCTGGAGAGCATCGCCCAGCAAGCGGGTCTCGCCTTGGAGATCGCCCGAGCACGGAGCGACCGTGAGCAGCTGGCACTTGTCGCCGATCGCGAGCGGATCGCCCGTGACCTTCACGACCACGTCATCCAGAGGCTCTTCGCGGTGGGGATGACCCTTCAGGCCGCGATCCACTCGATCACAGACACACGGGTGCTCGAGCGGATCAACGACTCGGTGGAGGAGCTCGATGCCGCCATCCATGACGTGCGCTCGGCCGTCTTCTCCCTGAAGGTTCACGCCGACGAGCACGTCGGGACGAGTGCGTGCTCCCGGATCTTGGAGGCTACGTCCGTGGCCACCGCCGGGCTCGGCTTCCAGCCTCGACTCGAGTTCGACGGCCCGGTCGACGCTCGTGTTCCCGAGGAGCTGATGCCCGACGTGCTGGCGGTGATCCGTAACGCCATGTCGAACGCGGCGGGCCATGGCGCCTCGACATTGGAGGTGCGAATCGAAGTCCACGACGACCTGGTCGTCACCGTCACGAACGACAGGCGGGTTCACGACGGTACAACTGGCTCGATTGGGCTCACCGACATGCGCGCCCGCGCCGAGAGCCGGCAAGGTTCGATGTCCGTAGGACCAGCCGACGATCCCGGCACTCGCATCGAGTGGAGAGTGCCCCTGCCCGAATGAGAAGCGCTTCGGACAACCCTTCCTGCCGCCTTGCCAGATGCTCACGTTCCTGACACCACGAGTAGGCTCGTAAAGGGCGACGTAACATGAGCTTGGCAGCTCAGACGGCGGCACCCAGCATCTGACCCGGGGAAAGGCACGGAGGAAGCAACCGAGAATGGCCAAGCAAGCGCTGGTTACGGGGTCGGCGAGGCGGATCGAAGAGGTCAATGGCGCTCTCAGCGCAGCCGGCTTCGACGTTCTTGAAGCCGAGGGAATCGAGGCGCTAAAACGCCTGGCCGCAGATCTCGGACCCCGGTCGCTCGACGCGTATGTCCAGCTGCCGGTAGACGTCCGCTCCGACGCGAAGACCGTCACCGGTCAGATAGAGGCCCTCTTGCAACAGGGGATCCTCCTGCGGTTCCGAGATGCCGAGATCGTTCTCCCTCTCCTCGGCCCTGACGCTCACGTCGTCCTCGTGCCGGGGAACCTGCCGCCCGACTTGTCGACCCCCGACGACCATCATGCTCGCCATTCCCTGCTGCGAGTTCTTGCCCACACGCTCCATGCCGACCGCGCCCCTGAGAAGCTGTCGGTGACGGTCGCATCGGCCCAGCACACTGCCGAGAAGCTCGCCCTCATCGCTCAGGGTGCCAAAGTGGCGCACCCGTCACCCCCCGAGTACGCACAGATGTGGCCGGACATGGACTACGACGAGTGGCGGTTGGCCGTCCTCGGCTTGGCCAGCCTGGAGGGCTAGCAACTCCACGGTGAACACACCGATGCCGTAGTGGATGTGGTAGCTCGAGCGCAGTGCCAGACCGAGGAGCAGGGTTCGTCTCGGTTGCCAACCGAGCTGCTCCAGGCGCACGAGGAGGTAACCGTTGGTGCGCACCTGGATGAACGGACCGAAGAACTAGAGGGCCGCCATGACATCGTCTCCAACGGCAAACGGCCCACCGAACAGGTAGCCGTTAGACATGCTCGAGTCTGCAGTGAGGTAGCTGACGGTGCTCGCCGGCAGTGGCAATGCGGGCTCGACGAGGAGCACGGGACCGACATGCGGGGATGAGCCCATGAACACACCACCCGAAAGAGCGTCGGAGAAACTCGAGCCCGTTGCGGCGCCGAAGGTCGTGGCAGAGGGAAAGAAGTGGCCCGCAACAGCAGCAGAGGTGGCGAACAGGTCCTGGCCGTAGATGGCGGTGGCCGACGGATCAGCTCCAGCTGCTGCAAGCGGCCCACCGATCGCATAGCGAGTGTCAGCGGGATGTGCCGTCAGATATGTGGCGGTCTCGGGAGCTTGCACATTGCCGTCGGTGAGGAGGATCGCACCGTGGCTCATGACGGCCGCGGGAACACAGGAGAGCGCGTCGGCGAAGTTGAGCCCCGTCGCCTCGAAGACCGTTGAAGGGTTGCCGAGCTGGCCGGCGATCTTGACAGCAGTGTCGTACTCGTCCGCACCGGCGATCCGAACGACTTTGTAGCCGAGCGACTGCAGCATCGGGTCGATGGCCGAGCTCAGGGCCAGGGTGCCTCCGAGGATGTAGACGCTGCCTTTCGCCCCGAGCACTCGTTGGATCTCGGTCAGCACCCGGGGATCGAGCGTCGAGCTCTGCGATGCGCCAGGGGTGATCAGAAGGGGTCCACCGGCTGCGGCAGCCAACGGCCCGCCGGCGAGCGCGTCGGAGAAGTAGTCAGAGCGCGCGAGCACAACCGCGTTCGCGGACCCACTGGTCGGGAACTCGGCCTGCGACACCGCTAGTGATGTCCCGATCGCATCCTGGCCGTAGATGCGTTGCACCGGTAGCCCTGGTGCACGCGGCGTGCCGGCTTCACCGGTGAGCTGGGGATCATGGTGGAACATCGGCCAGGCTCCGACCGCGTTCACGGTCGAGCCGTTCGAGCCTATTACCTCGAAATGGCCGATGAAGCCCTGGTTCGAACCGTTGTAGCCGGCCACGGTGATGCCGATCGATCCGTTCGGGTCGTCGGTGACCAGAGGTGAGCTCTGGAAACCTTCGGCGTTCGTACCGGGCAGCAAGCCCAGGCTCGCGCCCGTCCTACCGTCGAAGAGCTGCACGCCTCCTGTCGTGGGCACGAGCAGGTCCTGGTAACCCGAATCGGTGAGGTCGGCGGTGACCACCGAGCCGATCACCTCGCCAGCGGCGGGTTGCTGCCAGATGGTAGAGCCGTCGGCACCGTTCAGCACCCACACCGAGCCACCGCCACTTCCGTTGTTGGTGCCCTCGACCACCTGCAGCTCGCCGTTGCCGAGCACGTCGGCCAGGGCCGGGCTGGAGCTGGTAGCACCATCGAGAGCGGCGTTCCACAGCAGGGCGCAGTTGGCCGCGTTCACCGCCAGGAGATGGTTGGTGGTAGAAGCACCGAGCCAGTAGGTGCCGGTGCCGAAGACTGCCGCCACCGTGCTGTTGCCGGCCAGCTCGCCGACCGCCGGGGAGGACTGGACCACCTGGTCGGTGTCGTATTCACAGACGAGGCCCCCATTGGGTTGCGACTCGAAGAGGTTGCCGCCCCCGCTGAGCACCCGGAGGTGCCCGCCGTTTTGGTACTGGGTGTCGAACGCCAGCCCCGCCGTGGAGTCGCCGCCCTCGATGATCTGGTTCCAGCCGTTTCCAAGCACGTCGGCAATGGCAGGAGTGGTGAAGTTGGAGTCGGCTTGGAACCACGGGAAGCCCGGGAGAACCGAACCGTCGGCGGCATTGAGCGCGTCTTGGTTCTGGCCCATCGAGCCGCTGACCACATCTGTGCCACCCTGGAGGTCGCCGACGGCGAGCGACGACTGCACCCCGTTGTGCGGCGTGGGATCGCTCGGGGGGTTGGTCTCCTGCGTGAACCATTGGTCGCCGCCGTTCGGGCTGATGGCCTGGTATCCCCCGGACGTCGGGGTGCCGGAGTTGCCGTCGCCGACGAAGACTGAGTCGAGCCCCCCGGCGTTGATGGGAGCAACCGAAGGGGCCGAGTCGACCGGCGCGCCGGCGTTGTAGGGCCACCCGGCCACCGGTGAACCGTCTGCGAGGTGATAGGCGTAGACGTAACCCGCCCGGTCGCCCACGACCACCGCAGGCTGACCATCCAGGTCGGCGACGATCGGCGATGACAACGCGATCGGGTTGCCCGCGTCATCGAGGGTCACCGACCACGAGTTGCTGATGGCGAGGGCCGGGGGCGACGGTGTCGACGGCGACGCACGCGAGCTGGTGGACAGCGCCACCACGGCGCCTGCCCCTACGGTGAGGCTCAGCACCGATACCAGCCGCAACACCCGTGGCGACGCCCGAGGCCCCGCTCTTGCCGCCGGCTCGCGCACGAATGCATCGCCGGCGTTCGTGACGCGGGCACAGACGCGTCGCAGTCGCCGCCAGTTCAGGGCCTCTCCCACGGTTCTCCTCGTCGTCGAGTCGACCGGTACGGCCGTATCAGGCGGGATGTTACTCATGAGTTCGCATCGGAGCCCGGTGGATCGAGAAGGCACGTTGCCCGTCGCCTCGGGCGGCCGATAAGTCAGATCCCGAGAAGCCCCCGGACGTAGGCCGCCTGCCCGGCATGCTGCAGACTGTCGTCGGCGACGCTGACCAGTCTCACGCCCAGCGTGACAGGTGGATCCCACCTGCGGTCGACGACGCGATCGAGGTCTGGCGCCGTGAGGTCCTTCAACATCGCTTGGGTGCGCCGATCGACTGCGTCGAGGTACTCGAGCAGCACATCCGGTCGCTCCGGCCGCACCGACAACACCTCTTCGGCAGAATGCCCGTAGCCGGTGTTCGACGGGTCCGCGTCAAGCCCGAAGAGGCGAGCCCAGTCGCCATCCGTCCAGATCTGGCCCGACCCGAGGAGCTCGGCGACGTGATGGTCCTGCACACGACTCAGGTGCCACACCAACCACGCGATGGTGTTCGCACCCGGCGAGGGCGGTTCGGTCAGTCGGTCGACGTCGACACCTTCGACGGCCTGTCGCGCCAATGGCGGAATTCGACCGTAGAGCTCGCGAAGCAACAAGGAGATATCCATGGTGACACTCCATCACACCTGAGCCACCCATGTGCCTGTGATCGCAGACGACTAAGAGTCGATCTGCCGACGAAGTTGCCCTGTGCGCCGGGCCCGACCGGATCAGCCCGCCAGGCGCAACGCCCCGGTGTACTGCTCGGCGCGGAAGCAGAGAGGCCGGCCCACAGGCCTAGATGTCGTAATACTGAGGCCGTGGTCCGTTAACCAGGTGCTTTGCCCCTCAGCAGCTCGGATACCTCACAGCCATCTCACACGTCTCACGACTCATGGAGGCCGCTCACGTGTCGGCAAGAACCCTCTGGATGCACATTGCCTCCTCGAGGCAGAAGGAGGGTCACCGAGCAGCCTTGACTGCAGGCAGCCACTTGATTCGCCAATGGGGCCGGGGGCTGGGTAGACGTCTGAGCGCGCGTCGGGACCAATCGCTAGACGCAATGGCACGGGTCTCGGACTCCGCACGATGACGTGATCGTCAACGGGGCATAGGCGCTTGAGGATAAAACCTCCGACAACGCGCAGGTTCGAGTGGTGTACACCGCGCAGTTAGCATTGGTACATCTTGACCATCCGCAAACGCGAACAACACGACCTCGGCGCGCTTCTGGCGATTGCCGAGCTAGTCCAGGCGACTGACGGCTATCCCCGACGCAGATCCGACGGTCTCAGATCGTTCATAGAAGCAGAAGGTGCACTCGACGCCTGGGTCGTCGAACAAACTGGAAAGGTCGCAGGCCAAGTCGTGCTCAGACGTCCGGGCGCGCCGGAGACCGTGCGTCTGGCATCACAAGCCACTGGTCGAGCTCAGGAGGGGCTCGGCATGGTAGCCCGCCTCTTCGTCGCTCCGGACGCCCGACGCTCGGGAGCAGGCAAGGCTCTTATCAATGCCGCAACTGAAGGAGCGCACGCGTTGGGACTGTGGCCCGTCCTCGACGTGGCGAGAGACAACGCGGGAGCGGTCTCGCTCTGCGACGCCGTCGGCTGGACGCGCCTGGGGGAGGTGACGATCGACTTCCGGGGCGCGCCGAGCCTGCAAGCACTTGTGTACGTCGGGTCCGCTCCTCTGACGCCTCACGAGCCGTAGAGCACGCCTAGACTAGATGTCGTAATAGAGCATGAACTCCCACGGGTGTGGGCGAAGACGGATGGCGTCAACCTCGTTTATACGCTTGTACTCGATCCAGGTGTCGATCAAGTCGTCGGTGAACACCCCGCCTGCCTTCAAGAAGTCATGGTCGGCTTCCAGCGCGTCCAGGGCAGCGTCCAACGAGCTTGGCACCTGGGGCACCTTGGCCAGCTCCTCGGGCGGGAGGTCGTAGAGGTCCTTGTCCACCGGGTCGGGCGGCTCGATCCGGTTTTGCACGCCGTCGAGGCCCGCCATCAGCATCGCCGAGAAGGCCAGATACGGGTTGCATGACGGGTCGGGGCAGCGGAACTCGACACGCTTGGCCTTCGGGCTCTGCGAGTAGAGCGGGATGCGACACGCCGCGGAGCGGTTCCGCTGGGAATACACCAAGTTCACCGGTGCCTCGTACCCGGGTACCAGGCGCTTGTAGGAGTTCGTCGTAGGCGCCGCAAAAGCGAGGATGGCCGAGGCGTGGCGCAACAGCCCGCCGATGTACCAACGTCCCATGTCCGAGAGCCCGCCATAGCCCTCGCCGTAGAAGAGTGGCACGCCGTTCTTCCACAGCGACTGGTGGCAGTGCATGCCCGAGCCGTTGTCCTGGAACAACGGCTTCGGCATGAACGTCGCCGTGTAGCCCGCGGCATTCGCCACGTTCTTCACCACGTACTTGTACAGCATGAGCTTGTCGGCCATCACCAAGAGGGTGTCGAAGAGCATGTCGATCTCCGCCTGACCGGCAGTAGCCACTTCGTGGTGGTGCACCTCGATCTCGACGCCGAGGCGTTCCATGGTCAAGACCATCTCCGAGCGCAGGTCCTGGAAGTGGTCGGCAGGCGGAACGGGGAAGTACCCCTCCTTGGGCCTGATCTTGTAACCGAGGTTCGGCCCTTCGTCTGCATCCGTGTTCCAGTGCCCCTCGACGGAGTCGACCTGATAGAACGCGGAGCGGCTGTCCTGGGAGTAGCGGACATCGCCGAAGACGAAGAATTCCGCTTCGGGTCCAAAGCAGCAGGAGTCGGCCACTCCTGTTGTGCCCAGGTACGCCTCAGCCTTCTGCGCCACGTAGCGGGGGTCTCGCGAGTAGGACTCGAGCGTCACCGGATCGCGCACGAAGCAGTTCATGTCCAGCGTCTTGTGCTCGAGGAAGGGGTCGATGACCGCCGTGTTGGGGTCCGGCACTAGCAACATGTCCGACTCCTGGATCTCCTGGAAGCCTCGGATCGACGAGCCGTCGAACCCGATGCCCTCCTCGAACACGTCCTCACCGAGGGTGCGGGCAGGCACCGAGAAGTGCTGCATCAAGCCGGGGAGGTCGACGAACCGTAGGTCGACTATCTCGATCCCCTCGTCTTGTACGAGGCGGAGCACTTCCGCCGGAGTGCGTTCTTGCACAGGTCCTCCTTCTCCCTCAGGCCGGGTGGGGCTGGCACTATCGTGGTGGCTAACCTGCTCGGGTCACAAGTCCGCGCCAAGGTGTCCGAGCCGTGCTTCGCCCGGGCACATGCTCTCAGGCACGGATTTCTCGGGCGTTGCCCCCGTATGAACGGCGCGTTAACCCGTCTGTGGAATGCTCGGCCGCCTGCGACACTGTCGAGTCGCGGGGTGTCGCCCTAGGTGCGCGGGCAGGCTTTCGGGGATAGACCAGGGTGAGGCGAGCCGGGGGAATCCCGGCAAGACAGATTCGGTACGGAGGCCACATGCGAAACCAACAGGAGTATGTGCTCAGGACCGTGGAGGAGCGGGCGATCCGCTTCGTCCAGCTGTGGTTCACCGACGTGCTGGGCACCGCAAAGACTTTCTCCATCACCCCTGCCGAGCTGGAGAACGCCCTGGAAGAGGGCATGATCTTCGACGGCTCTGCGATAGACGGCTTCTCGCGGGTGCAAGAGAGCGATGTGCTCGCCCGGCCGGACCCGATGACCTTTCAGCTCCTTCCCTGGCACCCTGGCGAAGCGGCGGTGGCCCGGGTGTTCTGCGACATCTCCAACCTCGACGGCACCCCGTTCGAGGGTTGCCCACGCCACGCCTTGCGCCGGACCTTGGACCGCGCGCGCGAGCAGGGGTTCACTTTCTTCGCCGCGCCCGAGATCGAGTACTTCTACTTCGCCGACGCGGACCCCTCCCACGTGCCGATAACCCTGGACAGTGGCTCCTACTTCGAGCTTACGACGAGCGACGCACCGACCGATCTCAGAAAGCGCAGCGTTCTCACCCTCGAGGAGATGGGTATCCCCGTCGAGCACACCCAGCACGAGGACGCCCCCAGCCAGCACGAGATCGACCTGCGCTACACCGATGCGCTCACAATGGCAGACAACGTCATGACCGTGCGACTGGTGGTGAAGGAGACAGCACAACGCGGCGGCGTGCACGCAAGCTTCATGCCAAAACCTCTGGCCGGTGTCCAGGGCTCGGGCATGCACACCCACCTGTCGTTGTTCGAAGGTGACGCCAACGCGTTCTGCGACAAGGACGACCCCTATGGTCTGTCCGATGTCGCCAAACGGTTCATGGCCGGCCTTTTAACACATGCACACGAGATCACAGCGGTGACGAACCAGTGGGTGAACTCCTACAAACGCCTCGTCGTCGGCTACGAAGCACCCATCCACGTCTCGTGGGCCCGCAACAACCGCTCGGCCCTGGTGCGTGTGCCGGTCGTGAAGCGCAACAAGCCGGAGTCGACCCGCGTCGAGTACCGGGCGCCGGACCCGGCGTGCAACCCCTACCTCGCCTTCGCCGTGATCCTGGCGGCCGGGTTGAAAGGCGTGGAAAAAGGATACGAGCTCCCGCGCGAGGCCGCGACGAACCTCTTCACGATGACTCCCGAGGAGCTCGCCGCGGAGCAGATCCGCAGCCTGCCCAGTAGCCTCAACGAGGCCGTGGCGGTGATGGAGCGTTCCGAGCTCGTGGCCGAGACGCTAGGTGAGCACGTCTTCGAGTGGTTCATCAGGAACAAGCGAGCCGAGTGGGCCGCCTACAAGACACATATCAGCCAGTTCGAGCTTGACCGCTACCTGCCACTGCTGTAAGGCGACGAGCTGACGCGCGATGGAGCCTCTGCTGTGCTTCCCGGACCCGTTCCCCGCTGAGCTGGCGCTCGCCCTCGAGCACGCCGGGTACCCGTGGAAGGCCGTGGCCCGGCCCGAGCACGCCTCGTCCGACGAGCCCGAGGACGGCTGGGCGGGGGCGGTGGTGAGCGCAGACGCCGACCCCCAGGGCGCGTTTGCCCTGTGTCGCTCGATGCGTGGGCGCGAGGTTCCGCTCCGTCCGCTGCTCCTGGTCGTCGGACTCGCTCAGGTCCGCGATCTGTCGCTCCGCGAGGACCAGTTCGACGACTTCTGCGTTCTTCCGGTCCATGCCGAGGAGGTGACGGCGCGCCTCGCCCACTTGTTCTGGCGGACAGGGCGTGGGCTTCGCCCCGAGCTCATCGAGCACGGCCCGCTCGTGCTCAACCTCGAGACTTACCAGGCGGCTGTGGCGGGGCGCGCGCTCGACCTCACGTTCATGGAGTACGAGCTGTTGCGCTTCCTGGCGGCGAGACCGGGCAAGGTCTTCACCCGCGAGATGCTTCTCAGCAGGGTGTGGGGATACGAGTACTACGGCGGGGCGCGCACAGTGGACGTCCATGTGCGTCGGCTCCGCGCCAAGCTCGGAGAGGAGCACGCGCACCTGATCGAGACCGTGCGCTCGGTCGGCTACCGCTTCGGGCACGGCACATGGGCGCCGTAGGGCCCTTGCCGGTCAGGCAGATCCGGTTCGGACGTTAGCCCACACCTCGATCTCTACGAGCGCCCCCATGGGCAGTCCTGCAACCGCCACCACCGATCGCGCAGGACGGTGTGGACCGAGGGCTTCCACATAGATCTCGTTGAAGGCCGCGAAGTCAGCGATATCGGCAAGGTAGGCGGTTGTCTTTGCGACATGCCCCCAGTCGAGGCCTTCACCCGCCAGCAGGCCCGTCACATTGTCGAGTGCCTGACGCGCCTGAGCCCGAAACCCGCCGGGGACGAGTGTGGGGCCGTCAGGACTGCTTCGCACGCCGATCTGTCCGGAGCACACGAGCAAGTCGCCGGCGCGCGCCGTCGGCGAGTATGGCCCGACCGGCTCGCTCATACGCCGCCTCCCCTTGTCGATCCTCGCCGTCGATTCTCGTGGTCCACGACGAACGAGATCGTCCTGAACGAAGGCGCGCGCGACGCTCAGCTGAACGAAGAACCGCAGCCGCAGGTACGCGTCGCGTTTGGGTTCGACATGTGGAACCCGGCACCTTGCAGGCCGTCCATGTAGTCGAGCGTCGAGCCGTTGAGCAGCTCGGCGCTCTTCGCGTCCACCACCACCTTCACCCCGCCCTGCTCCCCGACGATGTCGTCGGAGGCGATCTCGGAGTCGAAGTACATCTCGTAGCTGTAGCCGGAGCAACCACCAGCTCGTACGGCGACACGAAGCGCGAGCTCGTCATTGCCCTCCTGAGCTAACAGGTCGGCGACCTTCTTCGCGGCGCTGTCGGACAACATGACGGACTGCGGCCTCTTGCCGATCTTGACGCTGGTCGTGGTGCTCACGGCGGTCTCCTAGGGTTCTCGTCCCAGGTCGCCGATTCTCCTTCGAACGAGGTCCCGGCGACGTTCAGTCGCTGGCTATATTACCGGGCGCCGTGATGCAAGTAGTTCTCACGCTCGCGGTCGAGGCGGACCCGGGCCTGGTGACCGGTAGCATCGAGGAATGCCTGACCACGCTGCACAACGAGGTGCCACCAAGGCACACGAGGTGCATGAGGCACTCGCCGGGGTGATCGACCCCGAGCTCGGCGCGGACATCGTAGAGCTCGGGATGCTGCGCGAGGTGACGGTGGGTGCCGACGGTCTTGTCGAGGTCGAGGTGGCACTCACCGTCTCGGGATGCCCGCTTCGCACCCAGCTTCGCTCGGACGTAGAGAACCGCGTCTCGAGCCTGCCCGGGGTACGCGAGGTCAGGGTGCGCTTTTGCGAGATGGACGCGGTCCAAAGAAGCGCTGTGATGGACCGGGCGCGACGCAAGGCGCAAGAGGACCACGCTCTTCTCACGGACCTTCCGACAGCCGCAAGGGTGCTGGCGGTGTCCTCGGGCAAAGGCGGCGTGGGCAAGTCGTCGATCACCGTGAACCTCGCCGTGGCCCTGGCTCGCAGGGGCGTGACCGTAGGCCTGCTCGACGCCGACATCTGGGGCTTCTCGATCCCCCGTTTGCTCGGCCTGCGCGGAGAGCTTCAGGCACAGGCGCGCAAGATCGTGCCCATGGAGCTCGTCGTGGGGAACGGGCTGTTGAAGGTTGTGTCGATGGGTTTCCTGGCTGACGAGGACACAGCGATCATGTGGCGCGGGCTGATCCTGAACCGTGCTGTGCAACAGTTCCTCGAAGACGTCCGGTGGGGGAACGTGGACTACCTCCTCGTCGACATGCCGCCCGGCACCGGCGACATCCAGATGGGGCTCGCCCGCATGTTGCCCCGCACCGAGGTGTTGGTCGTGACCACGCCGCCGATCGCCGCGCAGAAGGTGGCCGCAAGGGCGGCGGACATGGCCCGAAAAGGCCACCTGCGGGTGGCCGGGGTGATCGAGAACATGGCGGGATTCACCTGCGCGCACGGGACCTCGTACTCGCTCTTCGGTGAGGGAGGCGGCCGGCGCCTTGCCGAGGAGATCGGAGTGCCGTTGGTCGGGAGCGTGCCGCTTCACCCCGAGATCGCTGCCGCCGGAGACCGCGGGCAGCCGGTGGCGCTCGGCGATGGCCCGCTGGCGCGTACGTTCGAGGTGCTGGCCGAGCGGATCGAGCGGGAAATCGCACCGGTCGTCGACACCTCTGGATGCACCGCCCGTCTCCTCGACCACGTCGAGCAGGTTCTCGACGCATCGGTGCAGAAGTAGCACCAATGCAAGAACAGGCTGAGCCCGTCACCTCGGTGCGGCCTCGGCGCGCACCCATGGCACTGGTGACGTGGGCGTTCGTGGTGCTGGTCCTGCTGATAGTGGTGGTCCTGCTCATATTGAAAGTGACCAGGGGATCTGCCAGTGCTCCGGCGCCGCCCGTGACTCCTGCGCCTGCCGACGTAGTCCGCGCGACAACCTCGTTGCCGGCTTCGGCGTTCGACACGGCGGGCGCTCCCCAAACCCAGGGCCCGGCTCCGAGCGTCCTGTCGGGTCAACCTCCGCTCGTGGTGGGGGGCCACCCGGACGTCGTCTACGTGGGTGCCGAGTTCTGCCCGTACTGTGCCGCCGAGCGCTGGGCCTTGGTCGTCGCCCTGGGTCGCTTCGGCAAGTTCTCCGACCTGGGCGCCACCTCGTCATCGAAGTACGAGGCATTCGGTGCAACAGCGACGTTCAGCTTCGCCGGAGCCACCTACCGCAGTCGGTACGTCACGTTCTCTCCCACCGAGGCATACGCTCAGGCGCCGTCGACCGACGCCCCTGCCGGTTTCCCCGCAATCGAGAAGGTCCCTTCGTCCGAGCAGGCGCTCTTGAAGCGCTACGACTCAGCACCCTTCTCGAGCGAGCCCGGGGCGCTCCCGTTCGTCGACGTGGCCAACAGACTCCTGGTGATCGGCGCCGGTGTCGGGTACTCGCCTGGGCTGTTGCAGGGGAGCTCTATGGGCAAGATCGCCGGCGAGCTCGCCGACCCTGCGAACACGACCAGCCAAGCAGTGCTCGGGGCGGCGAACGAACTCACCGCAGCCATCTGCTCGGCCACCGGCCAACGCCCGAGCAACGTCTGCGACAGCGCAGGGGTTCGCGCCGGCGCGACGCGCCTGGGGCTGGGCTAAGCCCGGCTCGGGCTCAGCATGCTGGGCACTCGAGCAGCTCTTTGCGCTCTATCTCGTTGAGCCCGCCCCAGATGCCGTGAGGTTCGCGGATACGGATCGCGTACCGGAGGCATTCGGGTTGCACTACACAGGTGGCACAGATCGCTTTGGCCCGCCTCTCGCGCGCGATCTTCTCGTCCTTGCGCTCGGCGTGGGCGGGCGGGAAGAACACGGCCGCCTGCGGGCCTCTGCAGGCCGCCCTCGTCTGCCACACCTCACCGATCGACCTTGTCGCCACTCGACTCTCTCCCCCGGGGCACGCTATCTGTACATTCGAAGGCCCGACAAGGGGTTTGAGCAGGAATTCCGCGCCGGAACCGGTCCACGACCCGCGACACACGGGTACGCTCGGCCCGAGATGGACGTCGCCAGCTTCTGTCGCCAGAGCCACGTTCTGATCGTGGCCGGCAAGGGTGGGGTTGGCAAGACGACGATCACCGCTGCTCTGGCGAAGATGGCCTCTTCATCGGGACTCGACGTCCTGGTGATCGAGCTGGAAGGGAAGTCCGGCGTGCCTGCCGCCTTCGGGCGTGACGACACGCTCGACTACAACGAGACGGTGCTCGACAACCTGTCCGCTGACGGTACGGTGCGCGCGCGCAAGATCACGCCGGACGACGCCCTGGTCGAATACCTCGCCGACCACGGCATGAAGCGGATCTCGAAGCGCCTGGTTTCCTCGGGCGCGCTGGACGTCGTGGCCACGGCGATCCCCGGGATCAGAGACATCTTGGTGCTCGGGAAAGTGAAGCAGCTCGAACGGGACGACCCCTCGGACCTCATCCTCGTGGACGCGCCCGCCACCGGTCACACGATGACCTTCCTGTCCTCCGCCAAGGGACTTGTCGACGCCGCGCGGTCAGGACCGGTGCGCAACCAGGCGGCCGACGTGGTGGAGCTGCTCTCTGACGCCAAGCGCTGCCAGGTGGTCCTCGTCACCCTCCCCGAGGAGATGCCGGTGAACGAGGTGGTCGAGACCGCTTACCTACTCGAGGACCGCATCGGGATCACTCTCGGGCCGGTGATCGTAAACGGCTGTCTCCCCGAGGAGCCGCTTCTCGACACAGACCCCTTCGAAGCTGCCGAGCAAGCGAGCATCGAGATCGATGACAAGCTGGCTGGGGCCCTTGGACGAGCTGCAGCGTTCCGCGCGCACCGCTACCGGCTCCAGGCGGAGCAATGGGAACGCTTGGCCAGCGAGTTGCCCCTGCCCCAGCTTCATACTCGGTTCCTCTTCTGCCCCCGCATCGGCCCCGAGGAGCTCGGGTTCCTCGAGACCGATCTGGTCGCGTCGGTTGGGCGGCTCGACGAGAGCCACCACGAGCAGTCCGGCGCATGAACGAGCCGAAGGCCGGCGAACCAACGGGTACGGGGACGCGGCCATCGCCAACCACATCGGACTCTTCGGGTAACGAGCTCGGAGACTTGGTCGAGAGCCGCTCAGTGGTCGTCTGCTGCGGGTCCGGCGGTGTGGGCAAGACCACCGTTGCGGCAACGTTCGCGTTGGAGGCGGCCCGGCGGGGCCGTCGTGCATGTGTGGTGACGATCGACCCGGCCAGGCGTCTGGCCGACGCGCTCGGCCTCGAGGCCCTCACGAACACGCCGAAGAGGATCGAGGGGCCGTGGGCGGGGGAACTATGGGCGCTCATGCTGGACGCCAAAGGCACTTTCGACGACCTCGTGCGCCGGTACGCGGCCTCACCCGAACAGGCAGAGGGCATCCTGGCGAACCGTATGTACCGGAACCTGACGGGCGCGCTTTCGGGAACCCAGGAGTACATGGCGATGGAGAAGCTCTACGAGCTGGCCGAGGAGGGTACCTACGACATCGTCGTGGTCGACACACCCCCGACACGAAACGCCATCGACTTCCTCGAAGCTCCCCGTCGGCTCACCCGGTTCCTGGGCCACCGGTTGTTCCAGTTGCTGTTGATGCCGACTCGGGCATACCTGCGCGTGGTGTCGGTGGCGGCGCAGGCCCTGATGCGCACGATCGCGAAGGTGGCCGGGGCGGACATCGTCCACGACGCCGTCGCCTTCTTCCAGGCGTTCGAAGGAATGGAAGAGGGATTCCGGTTGCGCGCCGACCACGTGAGACGGCTGTTGGCGCGACGGACGACGGCATTCGTGCTCGTCACCTCCCCGCGTGCCGACACGGTGGACGAGGCAGGTTGGTTCGCGGACAGACTCAACGAGTCGGGTCTCGCGGTGGAGGGACTGGTGGTGAACCGGGTTCACCCTGCATTCTCGCAGCCCGGCGAAGCCCGCCACCTGCCCCGAGCACCCGAAGGCAGCGCGCTCGAAGTGCTCATCGAGAACCTGCACGGGTACGCAGCCGTGAACGAGCGCGAAGAAGCAGCCTTGGCCGCGCTAGTCGCCGAGGTCGCTCCCTCCCCTGTGGCGCGTGTGCCATTGCTGGACATCGACGTGACCGACACACAAGGCCTTGCTCTGATGGCCGACCACATGTTCGGCGTGTTCGGCGAGGATGGGGGTGGTCGAGGCAGGCACACCGCATTACCCTGAGCCTCGTGGGCACGATCGTCGTCGCGAGCGACGCCCCTTCGGTACGGGCGGCGGTTGCCACTGCACTGGACGAGCCTGGCACCGAGATCGTGGAGGCGCACAGCGGGCCGGAGGTGGCCCGGGTGGTCGATGCTTACAATCCCGACCTGGTTGTGGTCGACATGCAGATGGGGAGCATGGGTGCCATGGCAGTGTGCATGGACCTACGGCTCGAGGCCTCTTACGGCAACTTGCCCGCCGTTCCCGTGCTCGTGCTGCTCGACCGCCGCGCAGACGTCTTCTTGGCCCGGCGTTTCGGGGCGGAAGGATGGCTGGTGAAGCCACTCGACTCGCTGCGTCTTCGCAAGGCGGCAGCCGCTCTGTCAGAGGGCGGCACTTACCACGACCGGACGTTCGAGCCGGTTTCCTCCTCTCGCGTACCCGACCCACCCCTGGGAACCGGCGCACCTGCAGGCGGCGCAGCTCCCGGCGCTGACACGGGCGCCTCGACCGTCGGCGCTTAGCCGCTTCGCTAACGATTGTGTTCAAGCGTCGTCACCCGCCGTCTGACCAGAGTCCCACCCGTTCGCAAGGACCGATCGCCGGGGACGAACAGGAGCGGCTGATCCTCTCTGCTCTACACGATCTACGCGGCGCCACTGTGCGCGAGGTGATGACGCCAAGGGTGGACGTGGTGGGCCTCGCGATACCGGTACACGGCGCGGACGTGGCCGACGCCATACGCCGGTCGGGCCACAGCGTCTTCCCCGTCTACGACGATGACCTGGACCGTCTGATCGGCGTCCTCTATGTGAACGACCTGTTCAGGTCGGGATGGGAGCTCGACGGGAACAACGGGGAAGACAACGGCGGCCCGGTGAAACCGACCCCTCTCGACATCTCCCGCCGACTGCGCCAGCCCTACCTGGTTCCGGAGTCCCTGCTCGTGCTGGACGTGCTGGCCGACATGCGACGCGATCGGCGCTCGTTCGCCGTGGTGGTCGACGAGTACGGGGGCGTGGCGGGCGTGCTGACGGTGAAGGACCTGCTCTCCGCCATCGTCGGTGACCTGCGCGACGAGTTCGACCGAAGCAAGGAGCCCGACATCATCCGCGTGGACCACACCCGGTGGTTGGTGGATGGGAGCGCCAGTGTGGACGACGTGCGCGAGCAGCTCGGCTTCGACATCCCGGAAGGTGAGTACGTGACGCTCGGCGGGTTTCTCTTCGACGCCTTCGGTCACATTCCCGAAACGGGTGAGAGCCTCGAACACGACGGCTGGGAGCTGCGGGTGGCCGAGATGGACCGCCGTAGGGTCGCCAAGGTGGTGGTCCAATCGAACGACGGGGAGGCCCTCGCTCCAGGCAGTAGCCTCCCCGTTGACGGGCTGTAGCGCAGCTTGGTTAGCGCGCCACGTTCGGGACGTGGAGGTCGCCGGTTCAAATCCGGCCAGCCCGACTCATTCATGTCGCGAGACATCGTGGACAGATGTAGCGAAATGTCGTGGACAAATGGATGTCCTGACCGTAATGACGCGGACGCCCGCGGTGGTCCGGGTTCAGGCCACGGAACGGCGGCGTTGCTCGGCGGCGGCGAGGCCCAGCATCTCCAGCATCATCGGAATCGGGCCATTTTCGACCTTTGCGGGAAGGGTGACTGCATAGATGTGTCGCACCGGTTCGACGCCCCGAATCCGCCGGACTACGACCTCCTCGCGGATCGCACCCAGTGCAAGTAGCGGAACCATCGCCACCCCCAGCCCGACGCCGACGTAGCCCTGCGCTGCCGGGTAGTCGTCGGCCTCCACTGTGACCTGAGGAGAGAAGCCGGCTTCGGTGCAAGCCTGCAAGGCCTCCGCCTGGCAGTAGCCGGGGCAAGACGACGTGGCGATCCACGACTCCTCGGCCAGCTCGACGAGTGGGATCCGGCGTCGGGCGGCCAGCCGGTGCCGTCTGGGCAGCACGATGCGGAACGGGTCGTCCAACAGATGGGTGTAGACGAGGTCATCGTCGGGCACCGCGTCCGAGGCGAACGTTTCGACGGTCACTCCCAGGTCAGCCCTGCCGCTGCGGACCGCGTCGAGCGCCTCGTCGCTCTCCGCGACGGTGAGGTCGAGCTGCACCTCGGGTCGGTGGCGGCAGAACTCGCCAACCGCGACCGGGATCAGCGCTGCACCGGCGGTGGGAAAGGCCACGATCGCGAGCCGGCCCGTCTGCCCGTCGCGCAGGGACAGCAGGGCTTTCTCCGCATCGGACAGCCGGGCCAGGATGCCTTCGGCATGTTCGGCGAGCAGCAGCCCCGCGGGCGTCGGTCGCACGCCGCGTCCTGACTTCTCCATAAGCGCAATGCCGGCGTCGCGCTCTAACGCGGCCAGATGCTGGCTGACCGCTGAGGGTGTGTAGTTCAACCGGGCCGCGGCCGCGGTGACCGACCCGGCCTCCACGACCGCCTGCAGCACCCGGAGCCGGCGGACGTCCAGCACAGGCGCGATTCTACAGTGTCACTTACAGGACGTGTAGCAATATTCACTTGTCCTGTACGACAGCCGGTTGCATGCTCAGCGGGAGAGGCGCTCGCAAAAGGGGCTGCGACATGGGCTGGGTGGTGTTTGCGTCGGCGGCACTGTTGGCGGTCTCGGTCTGGCTGTTCGGGGTGGACTCGCGCGACGGGCGGGACTGGCGACCGGGTTGGCCGACCGGCGGCCCGTTGACGGCGGTGGGTCCGCTGGGCCGACTCGACACCCTGATGCGGCCGGTCCGGCCGAAGCGTCCGGCTGGCACCCGACACTCCCGGGCAGTGCCGACAGGTGCCCGGGGCCCACGACAACGAGCCGTTCCAAGTGGACCTCGCCGCTTGAGCTGGAGACGAGGCCGCCTTCTACACCCTGGCGTTATAGGAGGCGATCGACTGGTTGCAAGCGACAGCAGCCCGGGCAAGCGCCGTATCAGAGTTCGCGCCCGAGCCGAGCGAGCTGATCGCGTTGTTGATCGTGTCGCTCACCTGTGAGAAAGGACCGATGACGGCTCCGGCGGTGGCCGGGTTGCTCGGACTGGCGAGGATCTGATTGTAGGCGACCAGGTACCCGGGGACCTTGCTCCATGCCTGGGTGAGCACGGGCAGCCGTGTGGCGGACTTGCGGATCGGGATGTAGCCGGTCCCCACCGCCCACTCGGCCTGTTGGGACGGCTCGTTCAGGAACTTGATGTACTGCCAGGCCGCGTCCTGGCGCTCGGAGGAGGACTTCGACACGATGTAGAGTCCGGCCCCACCCGCGAAGACCCCCCCTTTCGGAGCGGTCGGGGACGGCAATCCCCCTACTCCGAGCGAGACCTGAGGGTATTGGTCCAGAACGCTCAGGATCGTACCGAGGGCGGCCGAAGTCTCCCAGCTCATGGGCGCGATGCGGTTCGCGATCCCGAACAGGTTGTCAAAGGTCGTGTACGAGGTCGGCTGGGCCAACTTGTCGTCGAGCATGCCCCCCCACCACTCGAAGATCGACTTGCCCACCTTGTCGTCGAAGGTAGCAGCAGTCGCACGGGCGCTTCGCCCGTTGTTGTTGTTCACAAGTTCGTCACCGGCGAGCGCGAGCTCCAATTGGAAGTCCGCGTCGGTGACCTTCAGGCTCATGCCGTACTTCTCGGTGTTCGTACGGACGATCCTCTCTGCCGCGCTTCTCAATGAGTCGAGGCTCCTAGGTGGCGAATTGGGGTCGAGGCCGGCAGCTCGAAAAGCGTTCTTGTCGTAGTACAGGACGTTCGAGGAGATGTTGAACGGGAGCGCGTACAGGGTCCCTTCGACCTTGAAGAACTCCACAGTCGAGGGTATGTAGTCGGAAAGGTCGTAGTGGTCGGCTTCGACCGCCCACTGGACGGGCACCGCGCTCTGGCTGTCGATCATGTACTGCAGGTTCGTCGTCTGCATCTGCACCACCTCTGGCAGCGTGCCGCCGGAGAGGGCCGCGTCATAGGCGCTAAGGGTGTCGTCGTAGCTGTTCTGGTTCACGAGGTTCACATGGACGTCGCTCTGGGAGGAATTGAACCGGCTCGTGAGGTTCGTAAGGGTCGTCTGGTTCGCGGAGTTCATCGAGTGCCAGAGGGTGATCTCCACGGGCTTCGAAGTCGACCGTGCTGCCGCGCCGAGGGGGAAGGAGGGGAGCGAGGTCTTCGGGGAGCCCGAGGAAGGGCCAGAGGAACAAGCCGACATCACGACCCCCGATGTCCCAAGCAGGACGAGACCACCGAGGAAATCCCTCCGGTTCAGCCGTCGATCACCCATCGACGCGGTTCCAGGGGTGTCCACTTTCGTGCTCTCCTTGCTGGTTTCGTGCTCTCGTTGCCGGCCGGAGCCTCTTGCCGGCTGGAGCCTCCTGCTGACTTGGAGTCTCGTCGCTGGGCGGAAGCCCTGCACGCATCCCGACGCATCGCAGCGAGATACCTGACAGATGGGGCTAGAGGCTGTCGGACCTTGCCATCGGAAGGGACCTAGGGCCCTCGGGCTGCGGGACCGATCCGGGCTCGTAGGGGCAGGCCGGGTCCTCGCCGAGCGGGTCGCCACTGGCGGCGAAGGCGCGGGCGCGCGAACCGCCGCACAGGTCGGCGTACTCGCAGCGACCGCAACGGCCTGCGAACCGCGCGGCGCGGATCGAGCGCAGAAGCGGGTTGTCGCGATAGATCGCAGTGAGCGACTGGTCGCGGATGTTGCCGAGCGGAAGGGGGAGGAATCCCGCCGGGTATATCTCACCGTCGTAGGCGACGAACAGGATCCCCTTCCCGTCGCGCGTCGCGGCAGTGTGAGCTCTCTTGCGCCCCCTCGCCGCCCCGAGTTGCCGGGTGAGCCTCGACAAGAGCTCCCGGTAAAGCGTGTCGTCGGGTGCTGGCTCTCCGTTGTTCCGAAGTGCCACGACCCTGCGGAAGAACGGCGCCTCGACCGTTCGGACCACGAAACCGTAGTGGGAGGCGTCATAGAGGAAGTGGCAAACGTCCTCGTGTTCCTCCGGGGTGAGCGCGGCGACCGCCTCGCCCCGGCCCATCTGCACCAAGAAGAAGACCTCCCATATGTGAACCCCTGATCGCGCCACGCTGGCGGCGACGTCTGCCAGCTCGTCCGCGTTCGCGCGCATGACCGTCGTATTGACCTGAACCGTCAGGCCCGTGTCCACGAACGCGCGGATGCACCGCATCGTCGCGTCGAAGTGACCAGGGATCCCGCGCACTCCGTCGTGGGTCGTGGGGTTCGCGCCGTCCAGACTGATCGAGACGGCTTTGACACCGGACGCTGCAATCCTGTCGATCATCTCCGGCGTGAGAACCGGGGTCACCGAAGGCGACAGGCACACCCGAATACCTCGCGCGACACCGTCCTCGACCAGGTCGAACAGGTCAGGGCGAAGCAGGCAGTCGCCGCCGGTGAGTACCAGGATCGGGTACGGTCGCCCGAACTCGGCGACCTGTGCGATCAGGTCGCGTCCTTGTTCGTGGCTCAGCTCCCCCGGCAATGGTTGCGGCATGGCCGAAGCGCGGCAGTGCCGACAGGCGAGCTGGCAGGCACGCGTAGTCTCCCAGAACACGAGCATGGGCCGCTTCGCAAAGCTGACGGCAGGCGGCGAGCTCACGGACGCGGACATGGGAGGACCCTCATAGCATGCCGCTTGGTGGCCATGCCGGTCTACGGCCGGAGGACCCAAGAATACGGACCAATAGACCCTGATCAGTTCGACTGACGATCCGGACAAGGAGTCGGCTGACTACTGGAGCGGAGCTCATCTCCATGGCAGGCCCTCAGCGCGCATCTCGGGCTCGCGGTAGCGCGCCTCGATAGGGTGAGCTCGTGGATGGGCCCGCGTGAGCCCCGAACCAGGCCACGTACCGGAATCGCCGCCGACCGCCGAGCGATGGTTCACGCTCGGAGTGGGCAGCGTGAGTGTGAGCAGCCTGCTCTCCGACGCCGGTCACGAGATCACCACCGCGGTGCTCCCGAGCTTCTTCACCTCGGTCCTGCGAGCTTCGGCGGGCGCCCTCGGGATCGTAGAGGGTATCTCCGACGCGCTCATGGGCGTGGCGAAACTCGTCGGTGGACCGCTCGCGGACAAACCCGAGACGCGCGGTCGCCTGGCCTCAGGGGGATACCTCGGCACGGCACTGGCGACTGGGGCAATAGGCCTTGTCGGCGCTGTGTGGCAGGCGGGTGTGCTGCGCGCGCTGGCCTGGGTGTCACGCGGCATACGCGGCCCCTCTCGAGACACCCTGTTGTCGTCTCTGACTCCACGCTCCGCGTATGGGCGGGCGTTCGGGCTCGAACGCGCCGGCGACAACCTGGGCGCCGTGGCCGGCCCGCTCCTCGCGGCGGGTTTGGTGTCATGGCTAGGTATCCGGCCTGCCATGGTTCTCGCTGTCGTACCGGGGATCTTCGCCGCGATGACCATCACGGTCGCGGCACGTCAGGCAAGAGGACTGACGCCCGGGATCGCATCCGCTCGGCGTCGCCTAAGGCTGCGCGCCCTGCGTGGTGCGGGCGTCGTTCGTCCGATGGTGCCTATCGCTTTGTTCGAGCTCGGGAACGTGACCACCACCATCTTGATCCTGCGTACCACCCAGTTGCTACACACAGGTGGAAGGTCGTTCGCCGCAGCGGCTTCTCTCGCCATACTGGTCTACGCCGCGCACAACGCCTTCGGCTCGGTGGTCGCCTACGGCGGCGGGTACGTGATCGACCGGGCCGGCCCACGAGTCGTGTTCGCGGCCGGGGCCTTCGTCTACGTGGCCGCATACGTGATCTTCGCGATCAACTGGCACACCTGGCCCATGCTCTTGATCGCCTTCACTCTCGCCGGAAGCGGAATAGGACTTGCCGAGACCTCCGAGTCCGCGCTCGTCGCGTCGATGCTCCCCGACCACCTTCGCGGCAGTGGCTTCGGTCTGCTCGGTGGGATCCAATCCACCGGCGCCTTCGCATCCTCAGCCGCAGTCGGTCTCCTCTACGCGATCGTGTCGCCGACGGTCGGCTTCGCCTACGCGGCGGGATGGATGCTCCTCTCGGTGCTTGCCTCGGGCGCCATCGCCCTTCCCACGCCTAGACCGACATCGACGACCTGATGATCGGCATGCATGAGTTCCGATGGCGTCGGCGAAGTGCATGAACTACGTCGGTGCCACTGGGACTAGCGTTCCGTCGGTGATCTTTGGACACAGGTACGAGCCGTGAACAAGGGCGACGTCGTGAGCGACTTCGAGCTTCCCGATGAGACGGGAGCGGCGCGGAGACTGAGCGATTTCCTTTCGAAGGGCCCCGTGGTCCTCTTCTTCTACCCCGCGGCCATGACCTACGGCTGCACGAAGGAGAGCTGTCACTTTCGCGACTTGAAGGCCGGGTTCGAACAGACGGGCGGACAGCGAGTGGGCATAAGCGCCGATCCCGTAGAGAGACAGAAGATGTTCTCTGACAAACACGGGTTCGACTTCCCGCTGCTTTCGGACCCGGAGCGCAAGGTGGCCGAGATGTTCGGCGTGAGGCGTGGTGGGATCTCGATCACACCGGTCAAGCGTTCGACCTTCGTGATCGACACCGACTCGAAGGTCTTGGCTGTCATCCACAGCGAGCTGAACATGAACCAGCACGCCGAGCGCGCGCTGGAGGTGCTGCGCTCGAGATCCTGACCGGGCGTCACCGCCACTTGGCTCAGTGGCTTCGCGGTGAAAGGACCTCGGTGGAGCGCCAGGGCGTCCTAGGCGCCTACGTGCTGAGCGGGGATGGTGCCGAGCTTTCCCTTCTCATAGTCCTCGAAGGCCTGGACGATCTCGGCGCGGGTGCTCATCACGAACGGTCCGTAGGCAGCCACGGGCTCACGAATCGGTTGGCCCCCGAGCACCAACACGTCCAACGCGGGCGACCGAGACTCCTGGCGCTCGTCCGACGACACTTCGATCGTGTCGCCTGCCCCGAGGACGGCGAGCTGCCCGGTGGCGATCGGGTGACGGCCAGGCCCGACCGACCCCTTCCCGGCCAACCCGTAGACGAGCGCGTTGAAGTCCGCCCGCCAGGGCACGACGACCCGGGCTCCGGGGCTCAGCGTGACATGGAGCATCGCCATAGGGGTGTGGGTCATCCCCGGACCCGTGTGCCGTGACAGCTCGCCCGCGATGACCCGGACCAACGCCCCAGCGTCGGGGGAGGTGAGCAACGCCACATTGGCGCCGCGTATGTCCTGATAGCGCGGCGGAACCCACTTCTCCTTCGCCGGAAGGTTCACCCAGAGCTGGATTCCGTGGAAGAGCCCTCCGCTCGCCACCAGGGCCTCCGGCGGGCGCTCGATGTGCAGGATCCCTCCTCCGGCGGTCATCCACTGCGTGTCGCCGTCGGTGATGACACCTCCGCCTCCTGCGGAGTCCTGGTGCTGCATGATCCCGTCGATCATGTAGGTCACGGTCTCGAAACCCCGGTGCGGGTGCCACGGGGTGCCCTTGGGCTCCCCCGGCCCGTAGTCGACCTCCCCCATCTGATCCATGTGCACGAACGGGTCGAGCTGCTCGAGAGCGACACCGGCAAAGGCCCTGCGAACCGGAAACCCCTCTCCCTCCAATCCCGCTGGTGCCGTCGTCACCGAGACGACGGGCCGGGATGACGCATCAGGCCCAGCCGGCTCGATACGAGGCAACGTCAGGACGTCGTCGACGGTTACTGCGGGCACACTGCGCCTCCGTAGCTAGCTCGACCGTTCACGATGCTTCGATTCTTCGCATAGCCGTCAACGCTTGGCGGCGATCGCGGATTCCGGGCTGCGAGCCACCGAGGCAAACCGAAGCGGTACCGGCGTGCCCCGACCAGGTGCGGGGCCCGGCCCGACTAAGCCGGAACTAAGCCGGATCTGGGGTGGCGCCGCCGGTCACGACGCCGAAAGGTGGTCGCCTGGGCGTCGCGGACACCGAGCAGGCCGTCCAGCCAGTGCCGGGGAGGTAGCGCTTCACCACCCGGGCGGGCGACCCGACGGCCACGCTGTGGTCGGGGAGCTCACCGGTCACCACCGAGCCTGCGCCGACCACCACGTTGCACCCGATATTGGCCCCGGGCAGGACGATCACACCGGCGCCGAGCCAGCTGCCCGACCCGATGTGAACGCTCGCCTCGACCGGCCATTGCCGACCGATGGGCACGTCGGGGTCCTCATAGGTGTGGTTCTGGTCCGTGATGTAGACGTAAGGACCGGTATGGACGTCCGCGCCGATCTCGATGCAGAAGTGGCCGACGATGTAACTGCCTTGACCGATGACCGCGCGGTCGCCGATGGTGACCACTGGGTCGCTCACCATCTCCTGGCCCGGCTCCATCCCGGCGCAGAGCGAGACGCGCGGACCGATCCTCGTGTGGCTTCCGATGTGGATCCACCGCTCGTTGAACACCGTTCCCAACGGAAAGGCCATCACACTGTCTTCCCCGAAAGCGCCGAAGCGCCGTGCCCGGCGGTGACCGGGGCCGATCGCGCCGAGCTCGCAGATCCGCTCCCAGAGCACGTCGATCCCTGCCGACGTTGCCCGGCGAGCCCAGGAAGAAAACTCCGGCACGGCGGCGACCGTAGCGCGGCGCAACCGAGAGGTCAGATGCACAGGCGCCACAGCGATAGCCTCGCCATGGCACCTTGGCTCAACGGGTGCTGTCCAGCGTGCCCGGATCGGGCGCGGCTCGACCGTTGTGGATGGGCCGCTCGCCCACCAACACCAACCGGGACGTGACACGAGTCGGCCGCGGCCCGGCTCGGGAGGAACATGGCGGACGAGACAGGAACCGGAAAGACCCAGGCGGCAGGCCGTGGGCGCCACATCCGTGGACGCCACGGTCAGAGCTCCTCAGCTGTCAGCCCGCGAAAGAGGACGTGGCTCATTGCGCTGGTGTCGACCGTCGTGGTCCTGTCGATCGCGGGTGTCTCGCTGGCACTTACCATCCCGACCAAGTCGACCGGCGGCACGCCTTCGGCGACCTCGTCCGCCACCACCCAGGCATCGGGTTCGACGTGCCCTCTCTCGGGGATGCCCGCGGCGGGGGGACAGCTACCCCAGCGTCCGGCCCTCGCCGTCAAGATCGACAATTACCCCACTGCGCGGCCACAGTCAGGCCTCGACAAGGCGGACATCGTGTTCGAAGAGCCGGTGGAAGCAGGCATCACACGCCTGGTGGCCGTCTTCCAGTGCCAGAGCGCCAGCCTGGTGGGGCCGGTCCGCTCGGCGCGCGCGGTGGACGCCCCGATCCTCGACCAGCTGAGCAAGCCCCTCTTCCTGCACGTCGGGGGCATAGCCCCCGTGCTATCGCTCATAAGAGGGGCTGACCTCTTCGACGAATCGCTGTTGGCTCGCGGTCCGGTCGTCCAGAGCCCACCGGGGCACTACGCCCCCGACGACACCTACGTCTCGACAGCCGCCGGCTGGGGCCTTCGCCCGAACGACACGACGCCCCCCGCTTCGCTCTTCACGTACTCCTCCACGACGCCCTCGGGCACACCGGTAGCGTCGGTCCACATCCCCTACTCGCAGACGAGCGACGTGACCTGGATGTGGGACACCGGCAGCGGGCGGTGGAGGCTCTACTACAGCGGCACCCCCGCCTCCGTCGCCGGCGGCAACCCGATCGCCGTACCGAACGTCGTCGTACAGACCGTGCGCGTCAGCTACGGACCCTGGGTCGAAGACACTAACGGCGCGCTCGAGGTCCAGTCACAGCTGACGGGAAGCGGTCCGCTCGAGGTGTTCCGAAACGGGATCGAGGTCACCGGAACCTGGCAGAGGTCATCGCTCACCAGCCCCACGCGCCTGGTGGCTTCAGACGGATCGACGATCGCCCTCCAGCCGGGAGAGACGTGGGTCGAGCTCGTGCCCAGCACCATCGCCGTCACGACGACCGCCCCCGCCACGGCGGCAGGGTAACGACCCTGCTCAGCCCTTGAGGCTGACCGCGACTTCCTCGCCCCTTCTCGCCTCGGCAGCGCTCTCGCCTTCGTCCATGCCGACGCCGACGCTGACGTCTGCGGGCAGCAGGGTGGCAGCCAGATAGGCGCGGATGCGCTCGTTGATCTCGATCATCAACTCGGGCGTCTCGCGCAAGAACTCCTTCGCCTTCTCACGGCCCTGACCGAGCTGCTCGCCCTCATAGGTGAACCACGCTCCAGATTTCTTTATGAGACCCAGCTCTACACCGACGTCGAGCAGGGAACCTTCGCGGCTGATGCCGGTCCCGTACATGATGTCGAACTCGGCGGACTTGAACGGGCAGCTGCACTTGTTCTTCACGACCTTGACCCTCGTGCGGCTGCCGATAACGTCGGACCCGTCTTTGATCGCCTCGATCCGCCGAATGTCGAGGCGTACAGACGAATAGAACTTGAGCGCGCGGCCACCCGGGGTGACCTCCGGGGACCCGTACATGACACCGATCTTCTCGCGCAGCTGGTTGATGAAGATGGCGACGGTACCCGACTTCGACAGTGTGGCCGTGAGCTTGCGCAGAGCCTGGGACATGAGGCGTGCCTGCAGGCCCACATGCGGGTCGCCCATCTCACCTTCGATCTCGGCGCGCGGGGTGAGCGCGGCCACCGAATCGATGACGATGACGTCGAGTGCTCCGGAACGGATCAACATGTCGGTGATCTCGAGCGCCTGCTCTCCCGTGTCCGGCTGGGAGATCAGAAGTTCGTCGACGTTCACTCCGATCGCGCCGGCGTAGACGGGGTCCATGGCGTGCTCGGCGTCGATGTAGGCGCAGATGCCACCGTTCCGCTGGGCTTCGGCCACGACGTGCATGGCGAGAGTGGACTTGCCCGACGACTCCGGACCGTAGAGCTCCACGATGCGGCCCCGGGGAAGGCCGCCGATGCCGACCGCTATGTCGAGCGCCAGCGCCCCGGTGGGGATCGACTCGATCCCCATGTTCAGGTGCTCTCCCATCCGCATGACGGAGCCCTTGCCGAACTGCTTCTCGATTTGGCTCAAAGCCATGTCGAGCGCCTTGTCACGTTCCATGTCCGCGATGCCTCTCTTCCCTCGTTGAACCGCTACGTAGCTCCGACCGAACCGACCCTACGGAGGGGGTGTGACGCTTCTGGTTCGACTGCTCTCAATCGGACCCCATTGGGAGACGACTCACACCAGTGTAGTTGCGAACACCTGTTCGGGCACGGATCGGGGACGTGCGCGCAAAAAAAATGGGGTCTACCTGGCATCACGCCCGATGGCGGCGTCCCGTGAAGCAGCCTCATACCCCGATAGCCTGGGAGGCACATGCCCCGCCACCGCAAGCCCCGTCACGGCAACGATATGGACGAACGCCTCTCTCTCTATCCTCACGACCCGGACGATGTCATGCGGCGGTTGCTGGGAGTCGAGGGGACCCCTCAGCCGGTGGAATCGCACGAAGAAGCCGAGGACGCGGACCAGGAGAACGAAGCGCCCGAATCCTGACAGGCTCCTGAGATGCGGAACCTGGTGGTTCTACTGCTGCTGGCCACCGCTCTGGTCCTTAGCGCCGTGGTCGTTGCTGTTCGGAGAGCTGCCGTGGAGAACTGGTTCCGAGACATTCGCCGACGACCGCAATGGTTCCATGCCCATCGCGGAGAGTGGATTGCTTTCGGTGCAGTTCCCGCAGCCATCGCTGGCGGTGGAACCATCACCGTGCTGATAACCCACTACGCACCGTCGGTGACTACTCCCTTGTGGCTGCTTGCCCCGTTTCTTGTACCACTGATCATCTGCTTGCTTCTGATCAGTGCCGCAGTGTTTCATTTCTGGCCGTTTCCCGAGCCGCGCAATATCCGCATGACAGTCGAGAGGCTCGCTGAGGTTTACAACCCTCTTGTAGAGGCGATGTACCGCTTTGAAGACGCGGTCAAGCTGGTTGCCGAGAGTAAGACGGTTCCTACCGAGATTGCTGAAGCGGCTTCTCGGCTTGAGTCAACGCTGGATAGTGCCTATGAAGTCGTCAATCAACAATGCGGGTCTGTGGCCGCGCGCACCATGAATCATTATGTGATTGCCCCATTACCCCAAGGCGCACCCAACGCACACGCAGCGAGATGGCGGAAGGCGGTTGCCTATGAGCGGTGGTTGGCTGCCCGGATTACTCATTATGAAGAGGTCTACCCAGATGTCATGCCATGAGCCGTTGGAATGACGAGATGGAAAGCAGACAAGTGGCTATTTGGTTGCCATCACCAGGGAGTACGTCGTCGTCTTCCCCTCTTTGGGACAAGGAGGAAACTCGTGCCCCAATGGCATCGTGATGCGCTCTCCGCAGGAGTCGCACTTGTAAATACCAGCCACGGTGTTGCTATCGCCAGTCCTGGGCATTCTTGCTCCTCGCTCTCGTTTTGTCTCTCTGAGCAGGGGCGACGCTATCGCTATAGCGCACGGCCGTCCACCCGTTGTAACGGTACCGATTCACCCACAGCATTAGACCACCCGGCTAATCCGCTTGTAGGTGAGTCGCCGACTTCACGCGGTTACCCGCCGCAGCGTCAGCCTTCCTTCCATCTGCCCAGCGAGCAGACGCATCCTGGCATCGTCGCTCATCTTGCAAGTGCTGTACCGGAAGTCGAACTCGGCCAAGTATCTCGGCAGGTGCTCGACCGAGACGTGGTGGTGCGTTCCGTCGATCGACCGCTTGAGTTGGCTGAAATAGTTCTCGGCCTTGTTCGTGCTCGCTCCGGTGATCCAGTCCACGTACTCGTCCTGGGAGTGATTGACGGTCGCGTGCGAGATGAACTCTTGCCCGAGCTGGCCGTACCAGGAACCTTCGTCGGTCCACAGTTCGCTGCCAGCCATGTCGACCTGCTCGGAGATGATCTTCCGCAGATTCGCACCCGTCACCTTGGGAACCACTCGCGAGCGAACTTCGCCAGTGTCGGCATTGATGAGCGACAGTACGGGGATCTTCGAGGTTCCGCTGCGGGCCGTGTCGACCCACGGGGTCATGTGGAGCTTGTACCAGTGGGAGCGGGTGTTCTTGTTCATCCGCTTGGGGTCGCCACCGATCCACGTCTCGTCAGCCACGATGGTGCCGCGCATGGTCGCAAGAAGGCCGTCGCCACCCGCCATCGCGTTGCGGATTCTGTGTGTGAGGTGCCAGGCCGTCCGAGGAGTCAGTCCGTACTTGCGCTCTACCTCTCGGGCGCTCACTCCGTTCTTGGAAGCGCACATCTCGAAGATGACGAGCAGCCACGTCCGAACCGGCACCTTTGTTGCGTGCATCACCGTGTTCGTGAGGACCGAAAACTGCTTGCAGCAGCCGTGGCAACGCCACACCCTGCGCTCGCTCATCGTTCCGCCCGCTGTCCGACGGCTGGTGCCGTTGGTCGGCACGATCAGGGCGACGTCGGTGCTGTCGCAGTGGGCACAGATCGGGGTCTCGCCCCAACGGAGGGCCTCAAGGTGCTCGTACGCCTCGGCTTCGGTGGTGATCTGCTGGCTCAGGGAGGCGATGTTCGTCTTGGTCATAGCCCCATTTTCGCAGGGGGGTGTAACAGTCAAACCCCTGGTCACGATACGAAAGGTGGTCAATAATGGCCGAAGAGACCCTGGCCGATGGGACCCGCGATGAGGGTTCTCCTCTTCAAGATTCAGCCGCCCTTCTGTGGGACGAGTCTCGTCGCCAGATCACCTCTCAGGCGGCTGAGTTAGACACTTTGCGTACCCGTGCTGTTGCGATCCTCTCCGTGGCTTCGCTTGTGGCTGGCCTCTTCGGGGGTCGAATCGTGGCCACTGACCACCATCCGGGGTATGTGACGGGAGCGATCGCGGTCGCCCTAGTCCTCTTCGCCCTCAGCGTCCTGGCGTCCATTGCCGTGTTGACTCCCAGAAAGGACAAATGGGAGTTCGCCCAGTATTTGCGTAGCTACTTCGTTGACCTGAAGGCTGGCGATCTCGCCCCCGTTGACATAACTGCCAATCTCGCTAAGGACTTTGAGCGGTCTCGGATCAACAACAAACTCATCCTGGACAACCTCTACGGGTGGTTCACCCTGGCATGTGTGCTTGTCGGGTTACAGGTTGTCGCTTGGGGGATCGCGATTCTATGAAGGGCGTCTCCGAGTGCTCCGATCCGGGTCTGGTGGTCGATCCCGTGGTGGTCGATCTTTACGAAATGGTTCCCGTGGCTCCGGTCTCGGCGGTACTGGCGTCTTCGGTCTGGGGGCCGGACGCGGGGCCGGGCGTGGCTGGCTCGGACGCTCTCTTAGTTCGGTCACTACTCCCGCCTCCTGACCACTCAGACCCACCCGGAGGTGACGCTATGCCCGAATCGCTGCCCGCGCCCCCGCGTTTTACGGACGCACGGGTTCCCGAATCAGCAGACCTCACAGAGGGTGCGCCCCAGGGGGATGAAGTCCGTGTCCATCCTGTTCTCGGGCTCGATTTTCTTGCCCTCTTCACAGTTCTGGTTGTTGTGGTAAACGGGCTTCGGTTCTTCCGAAGTCGTGTAGTAGTACCTCGCCATAGTCCCCCTCCAGTCGGGCCGCCCGCCCAGAAGCGACCCTATTCCCCAGTCACTATGCGTGCATCTGGTTTTTTTGCGCGCACATCGTCCACGGATCCCCACCGAGCCCCACGACCGCCACGCGCGCCTCAGGGGAGCGCCACGCACTCGAGGGTCTCGTAATGGGCGCCGCCGGCACCGAGCGTGGAGGAGACGAGAACGACCTCGTCTACTCTCCAGGCCGCCCGGATCGGGGTGCCCGCCAGGTTGGCAGGCCCCTTGCCCTGGCCGCGCACTCGGGCCAAGGTCAGATGGCCTGTGAACGGGACGGTCTCCAGCGGTCCTCCCCACTTGGCGGTGGCGCTGGCCACCCGGGCGGCCAGCGCTTCGGTGCCCGTCACCGGCACCTGGAGGACCCGGCGACCGGTGAACCAGGCGACGGCCGGGCCCAGCACTGCCTCGACGGTGGGCACTCCTGCGTCGGCCAGCGCCGCGGGCACCTGGCGCAGCGACTGCGCGACCGGCTCGGCACGGTCCACCTCGCCTAGGAAGCGCAACGTCACGTGCCATTGGTCGGGCGTGGTCCAGCGCAGCTTCGGCAGGTTCGGCCGCGGAAGCCCCTCGACCAGGGCCAGGACCTCTTCGGGAGGGGACACGGCCACGAACAGGCGGACCATCACACCCAGTGTGGCCGATCGACGCCGAACGAGGTAGGAGGAGGAGCTGCGAAGAGACGAGTGAGCGAAGAAATGAGGTATGCCAAGAGGACGCCCGACAAGAGCCGACGAGAGAGGTGGGAACGATGAGCTCTCCGACGATCGAGCCCGTGCTCGGTGACATCACCTCTGAACACGTCGATGCCATCGTGAACGCCGCCAACCGGCGGCTCCAGGGCGGTGGCGGGGTGGACGGAGCCGTTCACCGCGCCGCTGGAGCCGCCGAGCTGCATGCCGCCTGCGCCCAGCTCGGCGGCTGCGAGCCGGGCGACGCCAAGGCGACGCCCGGCTTCCGTCTACCTGCCCGATGGGTCATCCACACCGTGGGCCCGGTGTGGGCCGGAGGCGCGCGCGGTGAGTCGGAGATCCTTGCTTCTTGCTACCGACGCAGCATCGAGGTGGCGGACCGGCTCGGCGCCAGGTCGATGGCATTTCCCGCGATCTCGACAGGCGTCTACGGGTACCCACCCGAGCTCGCCGCCGAGATCGCGGTGTCCACGATCGCCTCGACCACGAGCACCGTCGTCGAGTTGGTCCGTCTGGTGGCCTTCGACCACAGGACGCTTGATCTCTATGTGAACCTGCTCGGCGGCTAGAAGGCCGTCCCCTCGGCTCAACTGCCCGCTGACCGCGCCCTACGCAGCACTCAGCACGCCCGGGGAACCTTGATCTCGCCGGCAACGAGCCTGCGCCGCAACAAGTCGAGAGCGGAGATCGTGGCGTACTGCCGGACGCGCTCGCGGTCTCCCGGAAGGCGAACTTCGACCGATTCGATGTCGCGCCCCGGTAGAGCCAAAGCGATGATCACGGTGCCCGGTGTGCGTCCTTCGGAGGGGTCCGGACCGGCCACGCCAGTGAGGGCGAGGCCGATATCGGCGCCGAGCACCCGTCGCGCCCCTTCGGCCATAGCCCTCGCGGCGCTCTCGGTCACCACCGGACCATCGGGCACACCGAGGACGGAGAACTTCACCTCCGGGGAGTAGGCGACGATCGATCCGCGCAGCCAGGCGCTCGCCCCTGTCACGCTCGCCAAACGCGACGCCACCAACCCTCCGGTGAGCGACTCGGCCAGCCCGAGGGTCAGGCCACGCGCCGCCAGCGCCGTGCCCAGCACCGACTCCATCGTCTCGGCGTCCACACCGAACACCGCCTCGCCCACCACCTCGCGCACGTGCGCCTCCTCTTCGGCGAGCATCGCGGCCGCCGTCGCGGTGTCGGGGGCCTTGGCCGTGATCCGGACCTTTATGCCCTCGATTCCGCTCGCCAGGAATGCGATGGTCGGGTTGTCCGGTCCCGCGTCGAGGGCCTCGATGCGTGGCGCGAGCAACTCGGCAAGAGCGGACTCGCTCAGGCCCCAGGTGCGCAGCACCCGGCTGGTGATGGTGCCCGCCGCGTTCTGGTCGCCGAGCCTCTTGCACAAGTCGGGGAGAACTGCTCGCGTGAACATCTCCGACATCTCGTAGGGAACACCCGGCAGCGCGTAGACGACCTTGCCGCCTACCACGCATATGAGCCCCGGCGCCGTGCCCGCCGGAGGGATCGTGGTGGCTCCTTGGGGCACATCGGCCTGGCGGGCGTTGTTCTCCGTCATCTCACGGCCGCGCGACTCGAAGATACGACGGATGTTCTCCACGATCGCGACATCGCGCACGAGCGGGACGTTCATCACCTCGGTGATCGCGTCGCGCGTTATGTCGTCGGGAGTGGGCCCGAGCCCCCCGCATACGATCACCCCGTCGCTGCGGGCGAGAGCGGTGCGTAGCGCGAGCACGATGCGGACCTGGTTGTCTCCCACGGCCTGGTGGAAGTGCGAGTCGACTCCGACAGCAGCGAGCTGCTCTCCCAGCCACGCCGAGTTCGTGTCGGCGATCTGGCCAAGGAGCAGCTCCGTGCCGACAGCGAGGATGTCGATCCTCATCGCCGCCCGTGTCGCATCGTCAGGCCCTCGTCGGGCGTTGCCGGCGGCGGGCGACCGGGGTCACAGAGCGCGCTGCCCTGCTGCCGTCAACCAGGTACTGAGCACCGGTCACGAGCGTGAACGCCACTGCCACCCACATTGCCGCGTCGATCACTACTTGATGGGGTGCGATCGGGGGGGTGATCGCGAGGAGGATCGCGATCCCCTGGACCCACGCTTTTAGCTTCGCCGACGGTCGGGCGGGGATCGACACCCCGCGACGTCCCGCGAGCGAGCGGTAGACGCTCATCGCCACCTCTCGCACTGCGATCAAGCCCACCGGCAACCACCCGACCTCGCCCCTGCCGGCTAGGGCGAACAAGACACTCAGCACGACAACCTTGTCCGCCAGCGGATCGAGGAACGCTCCGGAGCGGGTGGCACCCTGGCGTCGGCCTATCCAACCGTCCATGAAATCGGTCGCTCCCACTGCGAGGGCGACGGCGAACGGTGCCCAGCCGGTTCCGCCGACCGCGACCAACACGACCAGCGCGGGCGTGGCCAAGAGCCGCGCGCCCGTAATCGCGTTGGCGGGCGTCGCCAGTGCAGAAGGACCGAACCTCGATGACCTCTCCTTGGGAAGTCGAGCCTGCGGGTGGTCGCCCACCCGCTGGTGCGCGGGGCTGTGGGGCGCCTCACGGGACGTCTCGCGTGCAGGCTGGCACGCATCGTCCTGGAAAGGCTCGTACGCAGGCTCGCGCCCGGGTTGGATCACCCGGCTCTCCCTGCCCTGTACTCGGGGACATGCTCGGCCCACAGGTCGGGACCTGCCGCCCCGGTGACCAATACCTCTTCGATCCGGCCGACCGGCAGATCCCCCGGGACGTGGATGATGCCGTCGATCTCGGGCGCCTCGCGGTGCGAGCGCCCCGTTCCGAGCTCATCGACCAGGACGCTCACGCGCTCGCATACGAGAGCCGCGCGCTTGGCCGCGGTGATGGCATCCTGGGTTTCCGAGCACTCGCGCAGGCGCTCCAACGCGAGCGCTTTGGGGACCTTCTCGGGGAGCCCGGTCGCGAAAGTGCCGAGCTCCTCCGAGAACGTGAAGAACCCGGCCCAGTCCAGCTGTACCTCTTCCAGGAACTCGAGCAGCCGGTCGTGGTCTTCCTCGGTCTCTCCCGGGTATCCCAAGATGAACGAGGAACGCAGCGCCGCATTCGGAGCGACCTTACGGATGGCAGCGACCTGCTCGAGGAACTTCTCGGTCTCCCCCCAGCGCCGCATGCGCGCGAGCAACGGTCGCGACACGTGCTGCAACGACAGGTCGAAGTATGCGACTCCCGTCGAGACGATCGCTTCCACCAGCGCTTCGTCGAGTGAGGACGGGTACAGGTACAGAAGGCGCACCCGCTCCACTCGCTCGCGTAGCTCGCGCAGCAATCCGACGATCGGTCTGGGAGCGCCGCGGGCGCGCCGAACGGCCTCCGGCATGCCGCGATCGAGCCCCCACGACGACACGTCCTGAGCAACAACGACGATCTCACGCACGTCGGCCCCGAGAGACTCGACCTCTTCTGTGACAGACTCGACTGAGCGCGACCGCTGGCGGCCGCGGAACTGGGGAATGGCACAGAATCCGCAGCGCCGGTCGCATCCCTCCGCAACCTTCACGTACGCCCACGGGCCCCTTACCGGTGGCCTCGGTAGGTTCAGGAGGTCGAAACTCGCCCCGGGACGCCTGAGTGCGACCGGCACCCCGAAGCCGACGACCAGGTCGACCTCCGGCATGGACCGGGAGAGCTCGGCACCTTCGCGCTCCGCCAGACAACCTGTCACCACGAGCCGAGCACCTTCGCGCCGCTCCTGCGCGAGCTCGAGGATCACATCGATCGACTCCTGGCGGGCAGCTTCGATGAAGGCGCAGGTATTCACCACGACCAGGTCGGCCTCAGCAAGCGAGGCCGCCGGCCTGTAGCCGTCGGCAAGCAGGGTGCCAGCGAGCTTCTCGGAATCGACCCGGTTCTTCGGGCACCCCAGCGTTTCAAACCAGTAACACTCGGCCACCAGGACAATCTAAAGCCTTCGAACGACCTCAGCCGTCGTCCTCGGATCATGAGCGGAGCGGAGGCATCTGAGCGGAGAGGACCGTGTCGGAAACGACCACATAGTGGACAGCCCCCGAGCCCTACAAGCGTCCCCGGAGCTCCTACGTCCGGTTCGAGGCAGCTCCCCCAAACGACGAACTCGATGACGAAGACGATCGCATGTTCGGCACCTGCTCGGGCCTCGTCTTGGCGACCGCCCTCCCTGCGCGTCCCGAGCGAGCACGCATTGCCGAGAGGATCGCCGCCACCACCATCAACGATGTCGACGAGTAAAAGGCGGAGTGGATGCCGTCGGTGAATGCTGTGGCCGCCGAACGCGACAGTGTGCTCGTACCCACGAAGATGGCAAAGGCTTCGTGTTTGGTGATGCTCGCAGAGGCAACCAAAATGGCGAGGGCAAAAGAGAAGACCATGCCCACGTTGGCGAAGGTCCGCAGCAGCCCGGATGCGATACCGAATTCCTTGCCGGGCGCAGCTTTCATTACGGCCGAATTGTTCGACGGGAAGAAGCAACCCGCACCGACGGCTCCGACCACATAGGCAACCGCGACGACCCACAGCGAGGTGCGCAGCCCGAGGTGAGCGTAGACGAGGAGCGCCAGCACCTGGATCCCGAGGCCGACGGTGGCCGGCACGACGGCGCTCCGGCGGTCGGCGAACCGACCGGCGAAAGGGCCGACGACCCCGCCGACGACGTAGCCGGGGACGAGGAGCAGCGAGGCATGGATCGGGCTGAGATGGCGAACGCCCTGGAGGTACATGAGGAGCAGGAACAGGACGGCGAAGTTCGCCAGGCTCTGGAACATCGCTGCCAGTAGCGACGGCGTCATGGTGGGCACCCCGAACAACTTGAGCTCGAGCATCGGCTCGGAGGTGGAGCGTTCTATCCACCAGAAGACGAGGAGCGTGATCAGGCCGCCGACGAAGAAGGCTGAGACGTGTAGGTCGAGTGGCTCGGAAGTGAGCTTGACCATGGCCCACAACAGCCCGAAGAGCCCGAGGCCGAGGGTCACCATGCCCCACCAGTCCAGTCGCCGCCGCTCCCGTCCCCCCCGGTCGAGCAGGACCCGCTTCGCGACCACCACCGCGCCGATCCCGATGGGCACGTTGATCCAGAAGATCCATCGCCACGAGACGTAGGTGACGATGACGCCCCCGAGGACGACCCCGAGTACGGCGCCGGTGTTGAAGCCGATCGAGTTGAACCCGTAGGCCCGGCCGCGTTGCTCCTTGGGGAAGGTGTCGGCGATGACCGCGCCCGAGTTAGCGGTGATGAGCGCACCTCCGACCCCTTGCGCGAGTCGGAAGACGACGAGCGAGAGTTCGTTCCATGCCAGGGCGCACGCCGCTGAGCCGACGATGAAGACCACAAAGCCCGCCTCGTACATCCGCACCCGGCCGAACATGTCTCCGAGGCGACCGACCTGGGTCGAGAGCAGTGTGATTATGAGCAAGTAACTGATGATGACCCAGATGACCGAGGCCAACCCAATGTGTAGGGAGCGCTGGATCTCGGGAAGGGCTAGGACGACGATCGTGGTGTCGACCGCTGTGATGAGGACACCGACCACCACGACCAACAGCGCCAGGTTCGGGTGCTGTCCGGTCGTCCCGAGCCGACCCTGAACGGGGAAGCTGGTCGGCTTGCTCCGGTGTCCCATCAGCGGGCGGCGCCGCTCTGCGCGCACGTACCCGTTGGAAGGACCTGCTCGGCTCTTACCGGTCTCAGTGGGCTACGAGGGGTCGTGGGCATAGCGGACGACCACCACCGGACACGGTGAGTGCGATACGCAGTGCTCGCTGACCGACCCGAGCAGCATCCCGGTGAACGCCCCATACCCCCGGCTGCCCACGACGAGTAGCTGCGCTCCTCGGGCGACGTCGATGAGTGAGGGCGCGGGGTGTCCCTCGAATACCCGCGTGTGCACCTCGATGTCCGGATGCTCGCCGAGAACTGCACGTAGTGTCTCCTCGAGCACTTTGGTTGCACCGGCCTCGGGATCGAGGCCCTCGGGGTAGGGGCCGGTCCAGATGGTCGGGAGCTTCCAGGTGGTGACGACATCGAGCTCCGCGCCGGTGAGCTTCGCCTGTCCTGCTGCCCACCGAATCGCTTCACGCGAAGACTGCGAGCCGTCCACGCCCACCACGATCCTCGGTCGGCTCCCCGCTTCACCGTTCATGTCGCCCTCCGTTCAGCGCTGTGCTCATCATCCTGCTAGGACTTCACATGTCGTCCAACACACTGTCGCAGAGCGCTGTTTCAGCGACAGGTCACTCGCCGACACCGGCCTCAGACCAGCGCACAGCTGATACAGCTCGGCGACGCGAGTGCTGAGGTCATGTTGCCATCGTAGGTGACTTGGTGACCGCTGAAGCCGGCCGCGTCGTGTTTTGACGAGTGGGTAAGGTGAATTCGATTGTCCAGGCGGGAGTACGCCCGGCACGGTTCGCCCTGCAGCGCCCCGCATACGGGAAAGGTGCTCTTGGTAGAACGGATCGTCACCTTCGACGGCGAGCTCCTACGACACCTCGAACTCGACCCTTCAAGGGTCTGTCAGGGGCGCGACCGAGAGGTGAATCACGGTCCTTGCGGGTTCGCGCGTCCACGATGACGCGCTAGAGGACAATGAGATTCCGAAGAGCCACAATGAGCGGAGAGGGAGGGATTTGAACCCTCGGACCCAGTTTCCCAGGTCAACTCATTAGCAGTGAGTCCGATTCGGCCGCTCTCGCACCTCTCCGACGGGCCAGCCTACGCCAGCTATGAGCCCCTCGGTCAGGCCATGCTACCGAAGTCTCATGTCTCAGAGCACCACAACCAGGTCCAAAAAGTCGATGGCATTGTTTTGACGCATGAAAGCTTCGCTCGAATCCCGCAGCATCGGAATCGACTCGCCGGCAGAGATCGATCTGCTGCTAGAGCAGCGAGTTCAGCTCGCCTAAGACGTCGTCTCCCACCGCTAGCGGGCCTCCGAAGAGGGTGCCCCCCTCCAGGCCGCTCGACACAGAGCCCAGGTACCGGCTGATCGGGTTGGGAATCGCTCCAGTAGGTAGCACGAGGAGCATGGGCGCCCCCTCGGATCCGAGGGCCGGCCCAGCCACGAAAGCGTCCGAGAAGCTCGCGCTGGTCGCGGATCCGAAGCTCGTGGGATGTGCGAAGAACCTCTGCGCGACCGCTGCCGCGGTCCCGTAGACGTCCTGTCCGTAGACGGCGGTGGCTGTGGGGTCTGCCCCTGCTGCAGCTAATGGACCCCCGATCGCATAGCGGCTGTCTGACGGATGGGAAGCCAGGTATGAAGCGGTCTCAGGGGCCTGGGTGGTGCCGTCTGTGAGCAGGATCGCACCGTGTGTCTCGACGGCTGCGGGTACCGCGGACATCGAGTCGTAGAAGTCGGTCCCCGTCGCCTCGAAGACGGTGGCTGGGTCCCCGAGAGCCTCCGCTATGTCGACTGCGGTCGCGTACTCGTCTGCACCCGCCTCTCTTGTCACCTTGTAGCCGAGGTTCTCCAAGGTGGTGTCTATCTGGGGGCTCAAGGCCAGGTCTCCCCCGAGGACGTAGACGGTCCCAGCGGCGGGAAGCACCCTCTGGATCTCGGTGAGCACCCTCGGGTCGAGGTTCGAGCTCAGGGAGGCTCCCGGTGTTATGAGGAGCGGGGCATCCAGCTTCGCCGCGAGGGGTCCTCCTGCAACTGCGTCTGAGAAGAAGTCCGAGCGCGCTAGCACCACGGCCTTGGCAGAGTCCTTTTCCTGGAACTGGGCCTGTGAGACCGCGATGGCAGTTCCGATGGCGTCTTCGCCAAAGACACGCACCACGCCGGGCTTTATTACCTCGGTCAGGGAGTTCGAGGTGGAAGGCGCGAAGGTCGTGTCCCCCGAGTAGCTGGCTGTGACCGTGTGGGTCCCGCGCGTTGAATAGACGAGGGCGCAGGTGGCCGTCCCGGTCGACGCATTCAGGGGGACAGAGCCACAGCCGCTCCTCGTGTCTCCGTCGTCTGCGAAGGAGACCGCGCCCGCGTCGGGGACAGGGGAGACCGTGGCCTCGTAGGTCACCTTTTGGCCGGCGAGGGCGGGATTGGCCGACGAGCTCAAAGTGGTGGTGGTGGGGTTCGAGGACGAGACGGCGATGGCAGCCCACTGTGCATAGAGCGTGATGTTGACACTGAAGTCGTAGACCGCGCCGTCAGCGTAGGAGGTGCCGGTGCCGTCTTTTAGGGTGTTCCAGTCGCTGAAGCTGCAGCCGAGGTAGGTGAAGGTGTTGGCCGTAAGCGGCGTCGGGACGTTCTCGGTCTCGGGGGCCATGGTCCCGCTCCCGCCGTTGGGGTCGAAGGTGACCGTGTACTGCTGCTGGTGCTCGAAGGCACCGGCGTCACAGTTCTGGCCTGGCATCCCGGGGCGCGGCTCCCCGCGCTGGTCGGTGCTCGCGGTGCAGCTGGCCAGTGGCACTTCCTCGAAAGCGGAGCTTGTCGGGTCGATAGCCATGGTCTGTGTCGGTCCGCCGTTGTCCTGGAGAGGCCCGAGAGCAGGATCGCCGCTTGCGAAGGTCCCCGGACACGAGGTGTCGGAGCTCGGGAAGCTGATGTTGTATCCACCGTCGGTGATAGTGCCGCTGCAGTTGTTCGGGGCGTCGTCAGCCAGAACGTTGTTCGCCAACACGGTATTGGCGAGGGTGGCAGCACCGGAGATCCCACCCCCGAGCCCGTAGGTCCCGTTGTTCGCAGGAAGGAAAGGGGGCATCCCATTAGTGTGACCAAGGTCTCCTGCGGAGTTTCCCGAGAAGGTGGCGTACGTCGCCGTGAGGTTCGCGGAGCTGTAGACGCCGCCGCCGGCACCTCCGTTTCCGCCGTTGCCACCGTTGCCGCCAGCGCCCGCGGTGTTACCCGTGATCGTATCGCTCACAAAGGTTAGCTCCTCGGTGCTGTATACGCCGCCGCCGTTGCCGCCGTCGCCTCCGTTGCCGTCGTATACGCCGTTTTCAGCATCACCACCCCGGCCAGCTGTATTGCCTGTGATCGTGTCGTTCATAAGCGTCAGGGTCCCAACGCTGTAGACGCCTCCGCCATCGCCGCCGTTGCCGGCGTTGCCGCTGTAATACATGGGACTACCGGAACCGCCAGTGCCCGCGGAGTTGCCCGTGATCGTGTCGTTCATAAGCGTCAGGGTCCCAACGCTGTAGACGCCTCCGCCGTTGCCGCCGTTGCCGCCGTCGAAACCCGTATAGCCGTAGTTAGGGCCGCCTGTACCGCCAAAGCCTGCGGCGCTGCCCGTTATCGTGTCGTTCGTAAGAGTCAGCTCCCCAGAGTTGTAAATTCCTCCGCCGTCGGCACCGTTACCGCCGCCCTCGCCCAGACCACCGCTGACGCCGTTTGTCGCCTGTCCATTTTCGATGGAGAGTCCCGAGATCGCGACGGTGTTCCCCGAGGTGACGGTCATTACGGTGCCTGAATACGTACCGTCGACGACGGTCGTAGACGCACTGGACCCAACGAGGTTCACGTTTGACTCGACGGTGCCGTTCTCATCGTAAGTGCCGGCGGCGACATCGATCGCGTCCGGACTCGAAGCGCTCGTGGCATCGCTTGCAGTGCAATCGAGCGCAGCTTGGATGGTTCCGAACGGGGCGCTGCTGTTGTTGGCCGCCGTGGCACAATCAGGGTCGCCACCTGTTGTGCTCACGTAGTAGGTGTTCAGGGTCTCGGCACGGGCGGGCGTAGCTTCCAGGGCCGTCATTCCGACTACGACGAGTGGGAGAGCTAGCCCGACACGGACGTGTCCACGAAGCCCTCGAAGCCCGTGGACACACTCGGGGGTCTGCGGCAGTTCCAGCCCCGCCCCCTTCGCGTCCTGTAGTCGTTCTCGCATTACGGCCAAATCCGATCTGCTAGCCAGAGAGGGTCCCAACGGGTTAGTTCGGCATTCGACCAGGCCTTCTTGACCCCAGCAGAACAAGTCCTGGGAGAAGTGGGGTGGAGGGGCGAGGGGGGCGTTTGGAACCTGGGCGAGGGACGGTCAGAAAGGTTGGGGAGGGAACTGCCAACTATCGCCTGCATGGCATAGGGCGTTTCCACGTGGACCTGGAACACGGGTTCAACCGCCCGCGACCGCTTCGTAATCACCAACCGCCTAACGCACGACCAAGGCTGTCCGAAGTCGATTACGCGCTGATTACAGAAGAGATGTCATGCCATGCTGAGTCACGACCGTTCGACGCGTAACTCTTGAAGGCTCAATTCGGCCGCTCTACCAACATTGAGGCCGAAAACGCGTTGGCGACACGGCCGGGCGCTCGTAGGCTCTGGCTGTGGATGACGCGACCCTCGCATGGATAAGAGACGCCCTCGGTGCGAGCAAGGTGCGAGAACAGCGCTCGATCTCATTCGGGATCGTTTCCGACCTGTGTCTGGTGGAGGCCGACGACAGGCCGTTCGTGCTTCGCCGCTACTTCGACGACGCCCTTCTAGAGAGCTTCCCCCACCTCGTCTCCGACGAGGCCAAGGTTCTGGTCGAGGCGCGCTCGGTCCTAGGTGACCTCGTTCCCGAACTTGTCGCGATCGATCCTTGCGGGCATCGGGTGGGCCGGCCGGCCCTTCTTATGACGTATCTCCCTGGGAACGTCCAAGTCCACGGTCTCGACCCAAGTCGTCTTGCGGCTCCTCTTGCGACGCTCCACGCGAGCGAGCCGCCGAAGGGACTGCCCGGATCTCGAAGCTGGCTCGACCCTGAGCGGGTGGCGCCGCCGGAGTGGAGCGCGTCTGCCGGAAGCTGGGCCAAGCTCGTGGAGATCGTCCAGCAGCCCGAGCCCCAGTCCACGCTCGCGTTCTTGCACCGCGACCTGCATCCCGGAAACGTCCTCTGGCGAGGCGGCGAGCTGTCCGGGATCGTCGACTGGGCTTTCGCCGGCCGAGGTCCGCGCGCGCTCGACGTGGCGCACACGCGTGCCAACCTTGCCCTAGTCGACGGTGTCGAAGCAGCGGACCGGTTCCTCGAGGCCTACGTCGACCGAGCTCCGTCGTACCGGCATGACGCGTGGTGGGACGCCGCCGAGCTGTTCGTGTTCATAGACGACTTCTCGAGCCCCCTTGCCTTGAACACCTTCGGTGCAGACCTCGACATCGACCTGTTGCGATCCCGGACCGACGCCTACGCGAGATCATTGACGCGCCACGATTAGGTCTCACCTAGCGCACGGGCACCTATCGTTGGCCGAAGCGTTCCTCCGCCATCTTCGGAAGCCGACTCTTGCGACCACCCACACGCCGATTGCCGGAGGTCGAGCGACCAGCTCCACCTCCCCGGTTCGAGCCCTCATGTCCCGAGCTCCGGCGGCCGACCTGGAAGCCGGCCGAGCCCGGTTCGATCCGTCCCGGGCTCCACGACACGGTCGCCTCCGCGTCTCCCCAGGGGTCGGGATCGTGGAACGCGTCGACGTCGGCGTCGGCGTCGGCACCGGGATCGCCGAACACCACTTCGAGGTCACTGTCGTCGCTGTCTGCGGAGACGAACCTCGTGCTGCCGACACTTCTTCGCCGCCGCCCGTGGGCCCACGAGGCAGAAGCGCGCAACGGGTCGGGGCGCGTCGACGACGAGTCGTCCACGTCGTGCACGAGCTCGTCGGGAAGCTCGGAGAGGAATCGGCTGGGTATGCAGTAGCTAGTCGATCCCCACAACGTCCGGCTCCACGCGTGGGACACGTACAGATGCCGCTGGGCACGCGTGATCCCCACATAGGCCAGTCGGCGCTCCTCTTCCAGGCGGACCGGGTCGCTGAGGGTATGAAGGTGGGGGAACACCCCGTCCTCCATCCCCACCAGGAACACCGCCGGGAACTCGAGTCCCTTGGCCGTGTGCAGTGTCATGAGGGACACACGGTCTGAATCGGCCTCGAGCTCGTCGACATCCGAGACCAAGGCGACGGACTCCAGGAACTCGTCGAGCTCGTCATACTCTGCAGCCGCGCCCTCCAGCTCTGCGATGTTCTCGAGTCGCGCGATGGACTCGAGGGTCTCGATCGCCTCGAGCTCGGCCCGGTACCCGGTGCGCTCGGCCACGGCTCCCACCAACCCACCGAGCCCGACACCGGATTCCTGCATCACCCGCAACTCCTCAAGGAGCCCCCGCAAGCTGTCGACACCTTTGACCGCGCGCGCCGTGACCCCGGCGTCCCGAACATGCTCGAGGGCATCGGCAAAATCGTGGCCGGGTGCACGGGCCCAGGCGACCAAACGATCGACCGAGGAGTCGCCCACGCCCCGGCGGGGGACGTTCACGATCCTGCGCGCGGAGACCTCGTCGGAGGGGTTGGCCAACAATCGCAGGTACGCCAGGATATCCTTCACCTCACGGCGGTCGTAGAAGCGCGTGCCCCCCACGACCCGGTAGGCGATGCCTTCACGGACGAACTCCTCTTCGAAGGTGCGGCTCTGCGCGTTGGTGCGGTAGAAGACCGCCATCTCCCGATATGCCAGCCCCTCGTTCGCATGCAAACGCGCGATCTCAGAGGCCACCCACGCCGCTTCGTCGTACTCGTCCTCCGCGCGGTAACGAGACAGTGGCACTCCCGCTTCCCCTGCGGTCCACAATGCCTTCGGCACCCGGGTGGTGTTGTTCGCGATCACTGCGTTGGCGGCATCGAGGATCGTCTTGGTCGATCGGTAGTTCTGCTCGAGCGGGATGACGGCCGCGTCGGGGAACGACCCTTCGAACTCGAGAATGTTGCGGATGTCCGCCGATCTCCACCCGTAGATCGCCTGGTCGGTGTCCCCCACTACGGTGACGTTGTGGTGCTGCGCGCCGAGCAGCAGGACGATCTCGTTCTGCGCGCGGTTCGTGTCCTGGTACTCGTCCACCAATACGTGCTTGAAGCGCTTTCGATAGCTCTCTAGGACTTCGGGGAAGGTACGCAGAAGTCTCACCGTGAGCAGCAGCAGGTCGTCGAAGTCCATGGCAGAGGCGGCGAACAGACGCTGCTGGTACTCGACGTAGGCGTCTGCGACCCGGCGCTCGAAGACACTTCGGGCCTGGGCGCGAAAGCCGTCGGGATCGATGAGTTCGGCCTTGGCCCCCGACACGGCTGCTTGCACCGAACGTGCCGGTAGTTTCTTCGCGTCGATGTTCAGGTCCTTGAGAACGTGCTCCACGAGGCGGCGCGAGTCGGTGTCGTCGTAGACCGTGAACGATCGCCGGTAACCGAGACGATCGGCGTGCGAACGCAGAATCCGCACACAAGCCGCGTGGAAGGTGGAGACCCACATGCGCTGCGCCACCGGACCGATCAGCTTGACTAGACGTTCGCGCATCTCGTCGGCCGCTTTGTTCGTGAAGGTGATCGCTAGCACCTCCCAGGGCAAGGCGTCGCCGGTGGCGATCAGGTGGGCCACACGGTGGGTGAGCGCCCTGGTCTTGCCCGATCCAGCGCCCGCCACCACCAGCAACGGGCCGCCCCTGTGGAGCACCGAACGACGCTGCGGGTCGTTCAGACCCTCGAGCAGGGCCTCCGGTGACGGCACCGTCTCGCTCCAGTGGACCCGGCGGCCTTTCGCGGCCTCCGGCCCCCCGACACCGAGGGATGCCTCGCGACCTGGACCCGGCGCATCGCCTGAACCCGACGGGTCGCGAGAAGCGGTTTCATCGCCGGGCGCGCCCGCCCCGACGTCTGCGTCACCTGCAGGCGCGCGGACCTCGGCGAGCTCGTCCTCGAGGTCCCCGAAAGCACCGAGGCCCCCGAAGCGGTGAAGGGGAGCGCGTACCCTGCCCTCCTCCACGGCGGTCACTCCCACTCGATGGTCCCGGGCGGCTTCGACGTGATGTCGAGCACCACCCGGTTGACACCGTCCACTTCGTTGATTATGCGGGTGGAGAGGCGTTCGAGCAGCTCGTTGGGGAGCCGGGCCCAGTCTGCGGTCATGGCGTCGTCCGAGGTGACAGCCCTGATCACGATGGGGTACGCATAGGTGCGGCCGTCGCCCATCACCCCTACGCTGCGCACGGCCGGCAACACGGCGAAGCTCTGCCACAGCTCGCGGTACAAGCCGGCCCGACGGACCTCCTCGAGGACGATCGCGTCGGCGGCGCGCAGGATCCGGACGCGCTCGGGCGTGACCTCTCCGACGATGCGCACCGCAAGACCCGGGCCCGGGAAGGGCTGGCGCCAGACGATCTCCTCGGGCAGGCCCAGCTCCTCTCCGACGGCGCGCACCTCGTCCTTGAACAGAAGGCGCAGCGGCTCTACGAGCTCGAAGGACATGTCCTGCGGCAGCCCTCCCACGTTGTGATGCGACTTGATGGTGGCGGCATTACGGGTGCCGGACTCGATGATGTCGGGGTAGAGCGTCCCCTGCACCAGGAAGCGGGCATCTTCTGCGTCGCGTGCCACCTCCTCGAACACGCGGATGAAGGTCTCCCCGATCGCCTTTCGCTTCTCCTCGGGATCGGTCAACCCGGCGAGGACCCCGAAGAAGCGGTCCGTCGCCTTGACGTGGACGAGGTCCACATGGAACTGGCTTCGGAACGTCTCCTCCACCTGCTCTCCCTCGCCAGCACGCATGAGACCGGTGTCCACGAACACGCACGTGAGCTGGGTACCCACCGCCCGATGGACGAGCGCCGCCGCGACCGCCGAGTCGACCCCGCCCGACAGGGCGCAGAGGACTCTGGCGCCTCCGATCTGTGCCCTCACCGATTCGACCGAGGACTCGATGATGTTCGTGTGGGTCCAGCTCGGGCGCGCTTCGCACACGTCGAACAGGAAGCGCTCGAGAAGCTCCTGGCCGCGAGTGGTGTGGAGCACCTCGGGATGGAACTGCACACCGTGGATGCGACGCTCGGTGTCGTCCAGAGCGGCCACCGGCGACTCGGCGGTCGTCGCCGTGGCCACGAACCCCGGCGGCACCTCGGTGATCGAGTCTGCGTGGCTCATCCACACATCCACGCTCTGTTGCGCGGGCCAGTCGCAGAACAGCGGCGAGGAGCCGATGCGCGTGAGAGGGGTCCGTCCGTACTCGGCGCGCCCGGTGCGCTCCACCATGCCCCCCAGCTGCCTGGTGAGCAGCTGCGCTCCGTAGCAGATGCCGAGGATCGGGACTCCCGCCTCGTAGATGCCGGGATCCAGGGTCGGTGCCCACTGCGCGTACACGGACTCGGGACCGCCCGAGAGGATGACGCCCTTCGGTCTGCGCTCCAAGAGCTCTGACACGGGCACGTCGAAGGGGACGATCTCGGAGTAGACGCGCGCCTCGCGCACACGTCTGGCTATGAGTTGCGCGTACTGGGCGCCGAAGTCGACGACCAGAACGGTGTCGAGGTGATCTGTCAGCTGCCCATCCCCACACCCTGGGAGCGTTGGAGCGCCTTGCCCTCGGTCTGGAACGCCGGCGCGATCATCACCTCGGTCTTCTGGAACTCCTTCACCGACTGGTACCCGCACGTCGCCATCGACGTCCGCAGGGCGCCGAAGAGGTTCATGCGGCCGTCGTTCTCGTGCGCCGGCCCCAGGAGAATCGCCTTCAGGGAGCCCCGCACGGTCGTGCGAACGCGCGCGCCACGCGGAAGCGTGGGATGGAAGGTCGCCATACCCCAGTGGAAGCCTCTGCACGGTGCCTCGTTTGCCGAGGACAGCGGCGATCCGACCATGACCGCGTCTGCGCCGCATGCGATGGCCTTGGCGACATCGCCGCCGCGGCTCATGCCGCCGTCGGCGATGACGTGGACGTAGACGCCGGTCTCGTCGAGGTGGCGCATCCTGGCCCCGGCCACGTCTGCTATCGCGGTCGCCTGGGGGACCCCTATCCCGAGAACGCCGCGGGTGGTGCAGGCGTTCCCAGGGCCCACCCCCACCAGCACGCCGACCGCTCCGGTGCGCATGAGGTGCAGCGCCGCCTGGTAAGAGGCACAACCACCGACGATCACGGGCAGGTCGAACTCGCGGATGAACTTCTTCAAGTTGAGCGGCTCGGAGGTCTTGGAGACGTGCTCTGCGGAGACGACCGTCCCCTGGATCACGAGAAGGTCGAGCTCGCCGGCGAGGATGGCAGGTGCCAGCTCCGTGGTGCGCTGGGGGGTCACCGAGGCGCATGTCACCACGCCCGCCGAGGAGACCTCACGGATGCGCCGTGTCACCAGCTCGGGCTTCACGGGCTCCAGGTACATCTGCTGCATCCGGGCGGTGGCCTTGTCGTCCTCGAGGTTGGCGATCTCCTCGAAGAGCGGCTCGGGGTCCTCGTAACGGGTCCACAGCCCCTCCAGGTTCAGCGCGGCCACGCCGCCGAGACGACCGATCTCCACCGCAGTGCGCGGGCTCACCACCCCGTCCATGGCCGCCGCCATGAGCGGCAGCTCGAAGCGAAAGGCATCTATCTCCCAAGAGATGTCGATGTCCTCGGGGTCGCGCGTCCTCCTGCTCGGGACTATGGCGATGTCGTCGAAACCGTATGCCTGCCGGCCCGACTTGTAGATCCCGATCTCGATGTCGGCCACGTGGCTTCCTCCTGCCGTCACACGATCCCCACACGATACCGCCCGCCGTCGTCACCCCAGCCCTGGCCTCGATGCCAGGTCACACCTCGAGCACCAGGCGAAGAAGCTCGACGAGGACGCGCGCGGTGGCTCCGCAGATCGTGTCTTCGTCCAGCTCGAAGAACCACACCGGAGACGAGGCGCCCAGGACCACCCATGTCTCCTCACGGAACACCTCCGCGACGGCCAGATCCGCGAGTGCCACGTCGAAGACGCGCTCGACCTCGCTGGGGTTGGCAAGGAGCTTCGGACGCGAAGAGAGGACGCCTACGACGGGGGTGACAGCCGCGGCGGAGGAGAAGGTCGAAAGGGCGGTGAGCCGCCCCACCAGCTCCACGGAAGCTGGATCAAGGGCTATCTCCTCGGCTGCCTCCCGAAGCGCCCCTTGCTCGGGAGTCTCCCCGGCATCGAGGCGACCCCCGGGGAAGCTCACCTCCCCGGGGTGGGTACGAAGATCGGCCGCCCGTCGGGTGAGCACCACCCGTGCCTCGCCGTCTTCCTCGAAGATCGGGACGAGAACCGCGGCGCGCGCCCCGGTGGGAGAGGACCCTTCATCGGAGACCCGCGCGGCTCCGCCGAGGACGCGTCGTCTCGTCTCGACGGCTCTTCGAACGCGCTCCACGCCGATGCCCCGTCGGGCTCCCGGGGCGAGCTTCGCCCAGGGAGCGCGCTCCCCGGGACGATGAGAACCGTCGGATCTCGGGGCTGTGCTCGGGTGGGCCTGCACTCAGCTCGACGTTACCGGGTGGAGCTCGAGCCCCCTGTCACATCATTCCGCCCATTCCGCCCATTCCGCCCATTCCGCCCATTCCGCCCATGCCCGCAGCAGCCGCGGCGTCGTGCTTCTCTGGCTTCTCCGCGACGAGCACCTCGGTCGTGAGGAGGAGGCCGGCCACAGAGGCGGCGTTCTGCAGGGCCGAGCGCGTGACCTTCGCGGGGTCGATGACCCCGGCTTTCACGAGGTCCTCGAAGTCCCCGGTGACGGCGTTCAGTCCGGTCGAACCGCTCTCCGACTCCACCTGCCGGACGGTGACCGCGCCTTCGAGACCGGCATTGATCGCTATCCACTTGAGCGGCTCATCAAGAGCATGCGCGACGATCAGCGCCCCGGTCGCCTCGTCACCGACGAGGCTCTTCGCAAGCTTCTCCACCGCGCTGCGGCTTCTTATGAACGCGACGCCACCGCCTGCCACGATGCCTTCCTCGATGGCCGCGCGCGTGGCCGAGAGAGCGTCCTCGATGCGGTGCTTCTTCTCTTTCAGCTCGACCTCTGTGGCCGCGCCAACCCGAACCACGGCCACGCCACCGGCCAACTTGGCCAGGCGCTCAGCGAGCTTCTCCCGGTCCCAGTCGGAGTCCGTCTCGTCGATCTCGCGCTTGATCTGAGCGATACGACCCTTCACGTCCTCCTCGGAACCGGCCCCCTCGACGATCGTGGTGTCGTCCTTGGTGATGATCACGCGGCGCGCCTTGCCCAGCAAATCGATCGTCGCGTTCTCGAGCTTCAGACCGATCTCTTCGGAGATCACCTGGCCTCCTGTCAGGACTGCCATGTCCTGGAGCATCGCCTTGCGACGCTCGCCGAACCCAGGGGCTTTCGCCGCCACCGACGTGAAGGTTCCGCGGATCTTGTTCACCACCAACGTGGCCAACGCCTCACCCTCCACGTCCTCAGCGATGACGAGGAGCGGCTTGCCGGTCTGCATGATCTTCTCGAGCACCGGCACGAGGTCGTGCACAGCGCTGATCTTCTGGTTTGCGATCAGCACGAACGGCTCCTCGAGAACCGCCTCTTGACGCTCGGGGTCGGTGACGAAGTACGGCGAGAGGTAGCCCTTGTCGAACTGCATTCCCTCGGTGAACTCGAGCTCGAGGCCGAACGTGTTCGACTCCTCGACGGTCACCGTTCCGTCCTTGCCGACCTTGTCGATGGCCTCGGCGAGGACCTCGCCTATGGAGGTGTCGGCCGCTGAGATGGACGCGACCTGCTCTATCTCGGTCTTCGAATCGATCTCCTTGGCAAGCTTCTTGATCTGACCGACTACGGCCTCGACGCCCTTCTCGATGCCGCGCTTCACGGCCATGGGGTTCGCTCCGGCCGCGACGTTGCGCAACCCCTCGTGGATGAGGGCCTGCGCGAGCGCCGTCGCCGTGGTGGTTCCGTCTCCGGCGACGTCGTTGGTCTTCGTCGCCACCTCCTTCACGAGTTGCGCGCCCATGTTCTCGAACGGGTCCTCCAGCTCGACCTCGCGCGCGATCGTCACGCCGTCATTGGTGATGGTGGGCGCGCCGAACTTCTTGTCGATGACCACGTTACGGCCCTTGGGGCCGAGCGTGACCTTGACGGTGTCGGCGAGCTTGTTCACCCCGGCTTCGAGCCCGCGACGCGCGTGCTCGTCGAACTTCAGGATCTTCGCCATTTCGGGCGCGCGCTACTTGGCGACTTTGGCGAGCACGTCACGGCCGGAGAGGATCAGCAGGTCCTCACCGTCCACCGTGATCTCGGTACCGCCGTACTTCGAGTAGACGACCGTGTCGCCCACAGCCACGCCGAGCGGTATCAGCTCGCCGGTGTTCTCGGCGCGTCGGCCCGGGCCGACGGCGAGAACCTCACCCTGCTGGGGCTTCTCCTTGGCGGTGTCGGGGATGACGAGCCCCGACGCGGTGGTCTCCTCGGACTCGCCGGGACGGACGACGATCCGGTCCTCGAGGGGGTGGAGCTTCATGGCAGGCGGGCCTCCTGTGGGCACGTGGTTAGCACTCTGACCTTGCGAGTGCTAACTCTACCGGGACCGAGCCGCACAGGCAATCGCGGGCGGTGCCGGGGAGCTCAGGACCCCAGAGGCAGGCGCAGGTTCGGCTGGGCGCCAGTGTCCAGAGGGCTCGGCCCGCGTTGGCGGAGCTGGAACCACCCGGCCGCCGCGACCATCGCCGCGTTGTCGGTGCACATGGCCAGGCTCGGCACGTACACAGGCAGCCCGAGCTCCTCACAGGCCGCACTGAGCGTCTTCCGAAGCAGCCCGTTGGCCGCGACCCCGCCGGCGAGGCACAACCCACCCGCACGTGCAGCCTCGGCGCCTCGGAGCGCCTTCGCCACGAGCACGTCCACGACCGCTTGCTGGAACGATGCCGCCACGTCGGCGTTCGAAGCCTCTGGAGACCGGCGCACCGCGTGGACGACGGCGGTCTTCAACCCGCTGAAGGAGAGGTCGAGACCTTCGTCGAGCATCGCCCGGGGAAACGCGAAGGCCCGCGGATCGCCCGAGGCCGCAGCCGCCTCTATGGCCGGGCCCCCCGGATAGCCGAGCCCGAGAAAGCGGGCCACCTTGTCGAATGCCTCGCCCGCCGCGTCGTCGAGGGTCTGGCCGAGCTGGCGGTAGCTGCCCGGCCCGTCCATCGAGACGAGCACGGTGTGCCCGCCCGACACGAGCAGCACCACGAGAGGCCAGGGAAGGTCGTGATGGTCGAGCAGAGCCGCGAAGAGATGACCCTCCAGGTGGTTCACGCCCACGAACGGGAGCTCCCAGGCGAGCGCCAGAGCCTTGGCCTCGCTCACGCCCACGAGCAGGGAGCCGACGAGACCGGGGCCGACGGTTGCGGCGACCGCATCGATGGCGGGCGCCTCGGGCGCCTCGAACTCCAACCCTGCATCTTCGAGGGCGCGCTGCACCACGGCAGTGAGGACCTCGAGGTGGGCACGGCTCGCCAACTCCGGAACGACTCCACCGAAGGTCGCGTGGACGTCGACTTGGCTTGCCACCACCGACGAGCGGATATCTCCACCTCCGACCACCACGGCGGCCGCTGTCTCGTCGCACGACGTCTCGATGCCGAGCGTCACCCCACTCGCGCCCCACTCGATCATCGCCACGACCTGAGCCGCGACCCGATCGTCATCACGGCGCCTTGAGCCGCGACTCGATCCCGCTCAGCCTGTCGGCGTAGACGGGGGAGTCGATGTCGCGTGCCCACATCACGATCGCGTCCTCCCCGGTCTCGGGGTAGTAGTTCTTGCGCACACCTGCCGGCGCAAAACCGAAGCGCCGGTAGATCACGTGAGCCGCAGTGTTGCCCACCCTCACCTCGAGGGTGAGGTGGCGGGCTCCGACCCCGGGGGCGGCACGAGCCAGGTCGAGCAACATCAGCGTCCCGATCCCACGCCGCTGCCAGCGGGGATCGACGGTGAGCGTGGTCACGTGGCCCTCGTCGCCTACGAGCATCAGCCCGCAGTAGCCCACGACCATCGGACCGATGAGGGCCACCGTGTACCTGCGCGAGGACCTCTGGGCGATCTCGGACAGGAAGAGGGTCGCAGACCACGGCTGGGGGTACGCATCCTCCTCTATACGCACCACCTGACGCAGGTGCCGGCGCCGAAGCGGCACGATCCGCACCGCCCCGAGCACGTCCTGCAGGCGGCCGGGACCTCCGGCCCCGCCGTCATCGTCGAGCCCGCCCGTGGACGCGGGACCGAGGACGTCGCCCGCCATGGTCAGATCACCGCTCGCGAGGGCTCGTGGGAGCAAGACGCTGCTCCCAGTGGATCCGGGCGTCGGCGTCGCGCAGGTACCTAGGGGCGATCGCCGCCGCGTCGAGCCCGAGGCCGGCACCCAGACGGGCCACGCCGATGGCCGCGAGCACTTCCACCGGTGGGCTGACGAACGCGGCGGACGCAAGCCTCGCCCCCGGCAGCTCGCGGAGAGTCTCCGAGTAACGCATCGCCCCGTCGCCGCCGAGCACGAACGGCTCCCCAAGCTTCGAAAGACAGCCGGCGAGGTCCTCCGGGGACGACACGAGATCCTCTCCGACCTGCACGGCGCTCACGTCGGGATCGTCCGCGACGCGAAAGCGCGCGGAGAACACCTCGCCTCGCTTGGCGTCCACGACCGGCACAATGAGGCTTCGCGGCGCGACACCCGTGCCATGAAGAGCACGGGCCAGAACCTCGAGACTGGTGGTAGGCACGACGGGTATCCCGAGGGCGAAGGCAAGTGCCTTGGCAGTCGCTATGCCCACGCGCAGCCCCGTGAACAGCCCGGGGCCCACGTCCACGCAGACGCCTTCGACGGCGCGCAGGGAGATCCCGGCGCGATCGCACACGAATCGCACGGAGGGGGCGATCGACTCGACGTGATGGCGTCCGCGCGAGATCGCGGCCGTCGCGATGAGGCCCGCCTCGTCGGCGAGCGCCGCCCCGGCCAGCTCCGTGGCCGACTCCACCGCGAGGACGAGCACGGCCCTTACTCTCGCCGACCGCAGCGTGCGTGCACGACGCGCCACGGCCCCAGGAGCTCGACGAGCTCTTCTCGACGCGACTCCCAACGACCGGTGAGCTGAAAGGACAAGAACCGGTCGTCGGGAGTCGGACCGTGGGCGAAATTCAAGACCAGAGCATCGCGGCCGAGCACCGGGGCTGCCACGTCGCCCCACTCGACGACCGCGACCGCGCCGTCCTCGAGCATCTCGGCGATCGCCAGATCCGCCACCTCTCGTAGGTGGTCGAGGCGGAAGAGGTCGGCGTGCACCAGGTTCCTCACACAGCGTGGATCGGCGAACTCTGCGGCGTCTCTGGTCGTCGGGTAGGTCCTCACGAGCGTGAAGGTCGGACTGGTGACCAGCTCTGTGATCCCGAGTGCCTCCGCCAGCCCCTTCGTGAAAGTGGTCTTCCCGGCGCCCAGGTCGCCTGCCAGGAGCACGACATCACCGGCTCGCAGCACGCCAGCCAGAGCACCGGCGAGCTCCTTGGTCTCGTCGGCCGAAGCGGTGCATGCGGTGATCGGAGCCGTGGCGTTCTCGAGGACCGAGCGTTTGGGCCCGGCCGCTGAGACACGGCTCACGGGGTGTCACCCGCCACGAGCCGCTTGGCCCGAACGAAGTCCGCCCGCATCTCCGCCACGATCTCCCCGCCACCTCGCAAGGCAGCGGCGGGGTGGTAGGTGGGGACCAAGTGGCCGCCCCGGAACGGATAGGAACGACCACGAAGACGGCTGATGCCCTCCGAGGTGTGCAGAAGCCGGCGGGTGGCGAAGTTCCCGAGAGTGATGACGACGCGCGGGGCCACGAGCTCGAGCTGCGCTTCGAGATACGGGCTGCACGCCTCGATCTCGTCGGGAAGGGGATCGCGATTGCCTGGAGGCCTGCACCGGATGACGTTTGCCACATAGCAGTGCTCTCGGGTCAAGCCGATCTCCTGTCGCATCAGGCGGTCCAGCAGCTGGCCCGAGCGACCTACGAAGGGCAGACCCTGACGGTCCTCCTCGGCGCCCGGGCCCTCGCCGACGAACATGAGATCCGCGTGCGGGTTGCCCATGCCGAAGACGACGTTGGTCCGGTTGTCGGCCAACCGGCAGCGGGTGCACGTGGACGCCTCGACTGCGACCTCAGACAGCGTGGGCACGCGCCGATGGTACCGCCGGGGCGTCAGATCCCCGCGGCCGACGAACCTCAAGACGGCGACGTCGCCCTCGAAGTCGCGCCGGTTACGAGCGAATCACGACCGGCGCTCGACCGACCGGCGCTCGATCTTGTCGGCGAACTCGTCGAGCATGCGGGAGAACTCGTGAGGGCGCTCGATCATCGGCATGTGCCCGCAGCGGGCCAGCTCCGCGAGCTGCGCGTGCGGGAGAGCCCCGGCCATGCGTCGCGCAGCACGTGGCGGCGTCAGACGGTCGTGTGACCCGACCACGACCAGGACCGGCTCCTCGATCGATCCCAGGCCCGCGAACACGTCGAAGAGCGCCAGGGAGGGAAGAAGGCCCGCCAGGGTGCGCGACGAGGTCGTCGTGTGCAGGGCCTCCACGAAGCGAACCTGCGCGGGGCGCGCATCGCTGCCGAAGGCGAGCCTGCTCACCCAGTAACGCAGATCGTGGGAAAGCACGCCGGGCACGCCCAGACGACCAGCGAGCAGCACGGCGCGTGCCGAGACAGGCGCGCCCACGCGGGCCAGGGCACCCCAACCCGGCAACTGGAGGAACGGTCCGGCCAGGGTCGATGCGAGGACAATCCCGGCGACCCGGTTCCGCATCGCCTTTCGTGAGTCCAGCGCGAACTGCAACGCGACCATGCCGCCCATCGAATGGCCCACTAGGAGCACGTCGGAGAGATCCATCTCCTCGAGCACGGCGGCGAGGTCGGCTGCGAGACGGCGAATACCGGGAGCGCCCACGCCGGCCAGCGACTTGCCATGAGCGCGGTGGTCGATGGCGATCACGCGGCGTTGGTGAGCGAGGTCGCGAAACTGGTGCGCCCAGATCGACGAATCGAGCAGGAACCCGTGAAGCAGCACCACCACCGGGCCCGTGCCGCCTTCGACGACGTGGATACGACCGCCGTCTTCGGCCTCGACGAGGTGGTGCAGGAGATCCCCAGGAAGGGTCAGCCCCTCGGACTCGATGTCCTGCTCGGTGACGACCGCGCGCGCGACGCTGCGGTGCTGGAGCACCGAGCCGGCAGCAGCCACGGCTCCCACCCCCAGGGCCAGTGCCCCGGCAAGTCGATGATGGCGACCCGAGGACCCTCCTCCGTTCACCTCGCAGGCCTTTCTGCCCGCGTGTTATTCGCCCGCGGGCTCATCGCGGCCCCGGCCCGTCCGATAGCAAGCCTACGAGCCTGCGCCTCACCGTGCGATCTCCTCGCGCCCGCCGTCAGCGACGATGCGAGGAATCCGCGGGCCGATGCCGCAGAGAACCTCGTAGCTGATCGTCCCGAGCACCTCGGCCCAGTCCCACGCGGTGAGGCGCTCGTCCCCCTGCCTCCCGATCAGCACGACCTCGTCCCCCGCCGACACCTCCGCATCCGCACCGCAGTCGACCATGATCTGGTCCATGGTCACCGCCCCCGCCAGTGGACGGCGATGACCGCCGATGAGCACGGTACCCCCTTCACTGAAGTAGCGCCTCGGGATCCCGTCCGCATAGCCGACCGGGACCGTGGCAACGACGGACGGCACGCTCAGCGCGCGCAAACGCCCGTACGAGGGACGCTCGCCGGCTTCGAGGCGCCTGACGTGGGAGACCTCCGCTCGAAGCGAAAGCGCCGGACGCAGGTCCGCGTATCGGGTTCCTGTGCGCTCCACCGAGGCCCCGGCACGAGCGCACGCGTCGACGAACGCGGCTTCGAGAGCGGGGCAGGGGAGCACGCCGAACAGGGCGATCCCGCAACGCACCATGTCGAGGTGAGACTCCGGGAAGCATATGGTCGCAGCCGAGTTGGCCACGTGGACGAGGGGGATCTCCACCCCGAGATCCGCGACCAGGCGCCGCAGCTCGGAGAACAAACGGAGCTGTCCGACCGTGAACTCGCGGTCCTCTTCGTTCGTGCCGTCCGCCACCGCCAGGTGGGTCCACAACGCCCCGCATTCCAGGTGAGGCGCCATGACCACGGCCGCGATCGTCCGCGCGAGCGCCGAGGGGTCTGCTCCGACGCGGTGCATTCCCGTGTCCACCTTGACGTGGACCGCAAGCGTGCGTCCTGCGGCAGCAGCCGCCTGCTCGGCGGCCTCCACACCGGTTAGCGAATAGACGGTCGGTATCAGCCTGCCCGCCGCGGCCTGGCCCATCGCTTCGGGTGAAGGCTCCGACAGGACCAGCACGGCAGCGTCTATCCCGGCCTCGCGAAGCGCGACGCCCTCCTCCACGGTCGCCA